>ERZ1643246.537-NODE-537-length-48435-cov-12.276271_pt1 | contig 48435 bp, 46 predicted proteins | sample MGYA00579265_ERZ1643246 | MGnify/ENA primary metagenome ERZ1643246 (study PRJEB29033, sample SAMEA4952261) | chicken gut metagenome | biome: Broiler Chicken; feature: Gastrointestinal Tract; material: Caecum | place: Ireland | collected 2018 | study: Broiler... | reverse complement strand
ATTTTGTCTGAAAGGTCTTGTAGTCGTTGCCTGTATAGCTGCCCGAGGAAAATTCGTGCGAAAGGTACTTTTTGAGGTCCTGTAAGTTTGCCATTCGATTGCTCCTTTTAATAAAGTTTGATAAGGTCGATATGTTTGCGCTGTAAGTGAAATTCATCGCGGAAACGCTGCAGGGCTTCGCGGAAAGAGTAGTAAAGATAACAGCGGTCGATGTATCGACCGCTGTTATCTCTGTATTCGAAGATGAGCGCTCCGTGGCTGTTGTAGTAGTAAAAGATGCGTCTCATAGATTCCTCCCGTCTTAACACTCCAGCCAGAACACGACGTCGAGCGGGTCTTTGAAGTTCTGCCGCCCGATCAGGTCATAGAGCTGCGAATAGCTTTGCTCGTCCATTTCGTTGACGGAGCGGTACAGCCGACCGTAGAATCCCTGCGATTGCATGAGGTCTACAACTGTCGCGGCAAAGATGCGGTGGTTTTTGTTGCCTTCTTGGGCAAGTCTTTGAATGTTATTCATCGTCGATCCTCCTGTAAATATCGTCCGCGTAATACTCACAGACAAACCAATTAAAAAGGGCATGACATTTCACGCCCTTGTAGTCTACGATATAGTCGTTGTCGCCAACCTTTTTGAGCACGGTGATCTCATCCATCTCGCCTTTCAGGGAGTGGATATGCGCTTGTATTTTGAATGTGTAGTTGTTCATGATGTATCTCCTTATTAAGCAATCCCGCCGCCGAAGCTATGCACCATGACAGTGCCGAATTCGCTGCATTCATCGTTGTCTTTGTTCCACACATAGGCGAATGCCACATGTTTGTTACCGTTGCTCTGTACGAGCGTTGCCCATTCCTCGGGATATGCCGTCACGATGAGCAGAGAATAGCATTCGCCAAACTCGGTAAATTCGTGCGTCACGGCATAGACGAGGCATTTGTAACGGTTTTCGATTTCATTGATTTTCGCCATGAGCTCCTTGTCCTGAAATACCCAATATCCGCCGTATTCTTCAAAGTAACAGACGTTGTGCTGTTCCTGAAAGCCCGTGATATAGGGCGCATAGATGTCCATGCGTTTCATGAGCTGGATCGCCTTCTCATTTTGTTTTGTGATGTCAAGTTTCATTTCAGTTTCTCCTTATCTGTAAATTTCAATGATGCCGTCGGAATATTCCTCGGCATATTCGCCCATGTATCTGCCGTATAGTCCTGCAAGTGTTCTTCCATCTGGTAGCAACAGCAGTCAAACATCTCTTTGCCGTAATCCTCCCACGAGAAGCCTTTGTAGAGCTGGATATCGTCGTCCCACCTGTCGCCGTGATTTCTGACGTTCTCCTCAAATTCTTGGAACGAACGCACTTCCAGATAGGCGAGCATAATGTCGTACTTGTGCGGATCGTCAAGCACGCCGCTCTCTTTCAGCATTTCAAAGAGGTCTTTGGGGTGAACGTAGTCCCAATTCGTGCCGTCCGAGGGGAGTCCTTCGATGTCCTGTACGAACAGTTCCTCGTCGATGCCGTCCAACTCAAAACCGCGCAATCGGAGTTCTTTTTCGATTTGTTCCCATTCGTCATATTCGGAGAGGTCCAGCCAGCCGGAGCCGAGCGCTCTTTCATTGCAGGCGTTGTACGATCCCCATGAGCCGATGACGACGTTGATCTCATTGATCATGTTTTTCCTCCTTGTATTCCGGATTGTTTTCGCAGTCAGTAATGTCGCATTGATAACAGATACCATCGCAGCGTTTTGCAATGTCGCAATGATCGATATGCCGACATTCGGAGCAGAGCTTTTTGCTGTGTTTGTTGCAGTTTTCCATTATTCCGCCTCTTCGAAGTCGTCGATATGAATGTGCTCGCGTCCTGCCACGCCGTACTCGAAGTACAGCCCGTTTTTGTCCTTGTACAGGTCATAATCCGTCACGACGATTTTCCCGCACTTGGTGACGGCAACGGTGATCTTGTCGTCGTCTACCGACACGATGTTGAATATGACGGTATCTTCTCCGTCAAAGAATTGGAACTCTTTCAGATAGAACTTGTTTCTCATGTCAAAACCTCACTTCACGATCTTGTACCAGATGGAGTACTCGACTTCTATCTCTCTTGTGTCGTATCCCGTGTGTTCGCCGCTCGAATTTTTCGTTTCAAACTCGACTTCGCGGATCTCATAGTGCGCACCTTTGTACTCGCCGTCACGACCGGACACGGCATGGCAATTTTTGACGCAATCCTCGAATACGCGGATATACGCATTGCCTTTCTTGCTCACGCAGGCGGTGATGAGATCGCTGTCGGTGATAAACCCGACTCCCGTCATCTTCGTGTTCCCAAACCTGTTCAACTTGGAAACGCTGTACACTACCTTTTGCATCTTTACTACCTCCGTATTTTTGATTTTGCCTTTTTTCGGCAGGGCGACGGACGCGCGGTCTGCAAGAGGGGAGAGAGCATCATTTTGGCTGTGCTTGGGGTGTCAACGGACCAAAGGGAAATCGTTGCGTGCAAGTCGCCTGAAAACAAAAAGAGCCGAAACCGGAATACCCGATTTCGACTCTTTCCTTTTTGTATGAAGTTTTATGCAACGATTTCCCGACCGTTGACACACCGCGCAGACCGTGCTACCATAGCCCAAACGAAAAAAGCAAAAATACGCGCGGGCAGAATATAGCATAAAAGAGCCCCCCAATTGGGAGCTCTTTTGTGAAATGTGACAGGTCACTTGAAACGATGCGATTGTTAGCTCGTGTGGTTGACTATCAACCATCATCTCTATATGCAATTAAGTCAATAATCGCACATATCTTTTCTATAATCTCATCGGTAGAAATATCGGGTAAATTGAGTTCATGAAATAATTTTTCAACCTCTAGCGACGTTTTATTATAATCTGCATAGTTTGATAAGACCCTATCAGCTAATAATTTTGCGGCTCCTCCAGTGGGCCCAATAGGGAATACATATTTACCTTGTTTGTGGGCGATCTCGAATTCTTTTATAACTCCATCTGCAACAATAGGATTACCTGCTTTATCTCTTTTATTACCGAATAAGAAAAAGGCGATGCCACATTTATCAATCATTTTTTCACGATAATGGCAGAAATGTTCTTCTAATTCAGGAGAACGGTCTTCGGAATGAATGCCATAGTATGCTTTGGGGAAAGGATATATCAAAATCTTTTTTCCAAAATCCAAATCGTTATTAGCAACAGCTTCTGCTGCGCCCTCAACTATATTGGGCCCGACTCCTAAACCATAGCCCGAGATAAGATTAATATCCTGAAATTTGAAATCCTCAATTAGTTTATAACCAAGCGTATATAATAGTTGATGTGCTTCGGGTTCCGTAAATTTTCCGTATTCCCCACAGCTGCTGCCCGATATAAAGATTTTTCTTGCCATATACTTTTTATAGACCCTTACTAATATTTCTGCTACTTCAGAATATTCGTCAATTAGGCAAGTAATTATACCTTTTTTTTCCAACTCATCAATCCAATACTTTTGAGCCAATGCTTTTTCTTTGGATTCTCTTTTAAGGATAAATAAATGTGTTTGTAGAGAGGGTGTTTTTAATGTTAATATATTTATTATATTTTTTATGTCTGGATCATTAAAACTATACCCTAAAAATAACATTGAATTTGTGGCTAGTTCATTTTCCAACGCTGTTATAAAATTGCAATGTGTTTTAGGGTAATCATCATAATCATCTTGTAAAATAACGATGCCGTGAGGTTCACTTGCATCGCCATGTAATTTATAAACTACATTGTCTCTACGTTCTTCTGCCGTTATGAAAGAATCATTAGTTTTCATTATATCGCGCTGTTCACGAGTGATTTTTAGCGCATCTTCTATTAACGTATCAAAATTTGTAGTCCAGTAATTTCTTATTGGCAACTTGGCTAAAAGTTCGTGCCGTTGATCGTATTTTAGACCTAAAAATTTTAGGGCAATTTCTTTCTTGAAATCATTTACATTAATCTTATTTTGGGTTACATAATATTGTAACCCTCTAATAGGATCATCATCATTTCCTTGCAGCTGTGATATGTATGGGCTAACCAAAGCCTTCCAATCTAAACCACAAGCATCGAAAGACATTCCAGAACCAAGAAAAACGGAAAGGCTTTTATTTTCTAAACAACTCACTAAATGATTAATTAAATCGACTTTTTCCATCATATCAGCTATTCCTTCTTCTTAGAGGTTCGGAATAATCATAATCATTAGTTTTACGGCGATTAAAAGCTTTGTCAATGAGATATTTTAATTTGTAGGGATTATCGGCAATCACATTCCAATTCACAATAGAAATGCTTACATTACTGCGCGCAATATTAGTGACAATTCTATTTGGAAGATAAGGATAATCATTTTCTATGTGAGCAATGTCTTTTTGAATAGGTGTCCAAGTTGTATAAGCGTTCCCCATAACTTGTTCTTCGTCATTTCCACATGCGAGCATTTTCTGTTCGCCTGATATACTCGGTAAATTTATAACAAAAATGCCCATTTTAGGATTTACATCACTATCATACATAGCCGCATGGATTTCCCAATCAATATGTTTGCGGTGTTTAGTATTTTGTCCGCATAATAACACTAAAACAGTTGCTTCTTGGATATAATCATCGCGGATAATTCTTCTAATTTGTTCGTCAGTTAATCCTGCATCATCAACTTCATTTTCATGCACTGAATAGTCATCAAATATGCTTTGATAACCCTCATTCAGATTGATTAGATAATTTTTATAATATTGATCGTCTGCATGATAATAGCTTATAAAGACTTTGTGTCGGGGAATGTTGCTCATTTCTTCGCCTCATTGCTTTGCCAAATTATAAGAGCCAAGATTTTGACTTTTATTAAATGCAGTATTAATATAAACATCTGGGCATGTTAAAAATTCTTCTTCGGTTACTATATCCACATAATGTTTTGACAAATTGTTGTACTCAGTTTGATCCGTTAAATCGCTTTCGTACCATGTTTTTTTATTGTTTCTATTCTGGTTTATAATTTTAAACAACTTAGATGAATCCCATTCTCCACCATACGATTTAGCCCACGAATAGGGATTGAGGCCTAATTGTTTATATAGTTCATTTTTTTGCACAACACATACAACCCCATCGGCATGAGAAGTCCGTCCATTACGTGTTTGTTCGCGCAATGCATATTTTATTTCCCATTCCATCCATTCACTTTGTTTCATATTTGGTGATATAATTACAATCATAACTGTTGTGTCATATATCATATCGGCAAGATTCTTGCGAATAGTGTTGGTTGTATAGTCTGTCAAATTGGGAGATTTGCTTGTTTCACCTTTGTAGTATGTAGCGTCAGTTCCCAATTTTTTTATTATTTTGTCTCGTAAGTCTTGTGATTCGCTATATTTGTACGAAATAAATGTTTTGTGTGCCATACTCACCTCCAGATTTTTTTAATATATTATACAATGTTTCGACAAGAAAATCAATAGTCTGCAATACATATAAACTGCAATGCCGCGGTAAAGTATATCTGGGCATTTCCAAATAGGAGCGGCGGATCATCGAGGCTTTTGCAAAAAACAATCGCGTGTCAAAGCCGTGGTTTGCAAAGTACAAAAACGCAGTCTGGCTGAAACCTGAACTTGTCGGAACGGCACATTTCATGCACGAAACGCAGAGCGGCGGCATGCGTCAGCCCGTCTGGAAGGGGCTTAGGGAAGATAAATAAGAAACTAGAGTAAATAAAACAAAGGGAGTCATTTTTTATAATGCTCCTTTCTTTTTTACGCAAAACCCTTGACGGGGGGGGGTAACATGGTATACTAATAATATCATATTTTGTTCTCGTATCCACCCTGTTTTTATTCTACTGGGGTTGACAACGGGGGGGGGTACATGGTATAATAGATATGATAAAAATGAGGGGGGTCTGCGCTCTTTTTCGGATTTTGTGAAAGACGGCGCAAGCTTTTCACGAAACAGCAATATTTCGCCGCGGGCTGTTCGTTTCTGTCATTGTCGGTGCAATCATTTGTAAATAGACATATAGTATGAGAGGATATTAAGAGGCCACAGGAGACAACACATGAAAAAGTCGTCTTTGATCGTTCTGATCGTCGCAATCGCCATTGTTCTTGTCTGTACGGGACTTGGTGCGGCATATCTTCTGACAAATCACAGCACGTCTCTTGCATTGGAGGGCGTGGGGGATACTTTCAGTGAAGAGGTCGCCATTGACGGCCTTGTGCCTGGGCAGGAGCGCACCTATTCCTATAAGGGCAAGACGGATGCACCTGCCGATTTCACCGTGACGCTGACGGGAGATGACGGTGCTCTCACGGGCTATCTTTCCGTGCGCGTTGAGGTGGGAGACACAGTCGTATGTGAGGGCGCCCTTGCGGATGTGCTCGGAAAGGAGTATCGGGCAAAAGCAGAGGGCGAATTTTCCTTTACGGTCACCTACTCCATGGCGGAGGAAGTCGGAAATGAGGCACAAGGTGCCGCATGCAAGGTGACTGCGCAGTATCGGCTCGAAGGAGTTTCCGCATAATGGCGCCTGTCATGCCGCCTATGCGGTCGGGGAACAGCGACTTGCAGGACTCTTCTTCCGAGAAAGACAAAAGATCGCCCGAAAACGGAAAAAAAGAGCGCGGGGGTCAGTGTAAGCGCGTTTTTTCCGTTGTTTCCACAGTGATTATTGCAATCATTTTGATTGCGGCGCTGGTTGCGCTTGTGGTTGCGGTGTGCTACCGCGCACAGGGCGAGACGCTCACGGTCGGGGGGATGCAGTACCGCATTGTCCTGACGGGATCCATGGAGGGAGAGCGCGAGGATTCCATCCGTACTCATTCCATTATCGGGATAGAGGTCGTTCCCAAGGATGCCGCAGAGAGAGAAACTTTCTTTTCCGCACTGAAAGAAGGGGACGTGATCACGTTCAACGACTGGACACGCACGGGGACGGCAGACGACCCCGTCGTGAACACACACCGTATCATCGAAGTTATCGAGACGGCGGAGGGGCGCGCGTACCGCACGCAGGGAGACGCCAATGAGAGTCCCGACGCCGAGCCTGTTGCCGAGGAGGACGTCATCGGCAAGGTGGTGTGGAGCAATTACCCGCTCGGTTCATTTTTGTATTTTCTTTGTTCGTCAACGGGCATTATCGTATGTCTGATCGTGCCCGCATCGGTGATTCTTATCTATGAGGTCATCAATATTATCCGCATTCTGCGTTCGGAGAAGCGCAGGAAGCAGCAAGAGGAAACGGATGCCCGTGAGCAGGAAATTGAGCGCCTGCGCGCGGAGCTGGAAGAATTAAAGAGAGGTGAAAAAAGATGACAGAAGCATTGTTCATCGTATGCGTGGTGCTGATCTGCGTCGTGGCGCTTGCGCTTGCAGTGTGGCTCATCGTCACGCTCGTGAAGGGCAACCGCAAGGACGATGCGGGCAGAGTTGTCGTCGTGGATGACACGGCGTATGTTCTTGTCCGCGTGGGGGATAAAGCAGCCGTTGCGCAGGCGGCAGCCGAGCCTGCGTCTGCGGAGCCTGCGCCCGTTGCGCAGGAGCCCGAGGAGGAGACTGCACCCGTAGAGCCTTCGGTGCAGGAATCTGAAGAAGAGCCCTGCGATGAAGAATCCGAAGAAGAGCAGGAGCCGCAGGATGTTGAGGGAATGATTACGCTGCGCCGTAACGAGACGCTGCCTTATCCCGAAGCATACGAAGCGCTTTCGTCCATTGAGAAGAGCTGCGTGGATGATATTCTGGCATATGCGGAATCCAAGGAAGGCGCAAAAAAGGTCGTCAACGACAAGAGTGCGAGTGTGTATTACGGCAAAAAATTGCTTGTCCGTATTCTTTTGCGGCGTGACAAGATCACGGCACGCCTTACCGTGCAGAACAATGAATTCATTGCGTATACGGATAAGGAAGGGCTGAACATCAAAGCAAAGCCTGTTGATGTGCGCGTAGATACGCCTGAAACGATCGAACACATCAAGAACATCATCAATATTACATATAACGACTTTTATGAAGAGCGGGCCCGCAGGGAAGAGGAGAAGCGGGAAGCTCGCCGTGAAGCGCGCAGGCTCAAGCGCGAAGCGGAAAAGAAAGCCGCAGAGGAAGCTGCAGCCGCACAGCCTTCAGCTGATCAGCAGGCGGAAGCGGAGTGAGCGGGTTCAGGAACGCATTTCAAAGGCAAAAAGCATAAGGAGAACGCATGAATAAGAGTAAAGCGATTATTATAACCATGCTGCTTGCGTTGATGAGTGCGATCATTCTTGTCACGGCGTCAGTTGCACTCTTCTCCAAATCTGTCACCGTTGAGAATTATCTTCAGGCGGGAACGCTGGAAGTCGGGCTTGCACGTACCTCTTTGCGCGGACAGGTTCCCGATGCGGACGGAGTCTTGCAGCAGGAGACAACGGACTCCGATCGGGTAGATCTGACTGCGGCGCAGACGGACGATGAAAACGACAGCGTGTTCACGTTCGGGACGAGCGGCGTGCCGGGGATGTGGCAGGAGGCGACGCTCGAGATCGAGAACCGCGGCAATGTTGCATTTGACTATAGCGTAGCATTTTTCTTTACGAGCACTCCTGAGGCAGGTTCTGCAGAGGAGCGGCTTGCGGGGAAACTGCTTGTGACGGTTACAGACGCGCAGGGCAACGTGCTCACCGATGCGGGGACCACGCTTGCGGGAATCATCGAACGCGGCGCGCTGCCGCTCGGATCTGTCATCGAGGAAGGCGAAAAGCAGATGTTTTGTCTGAAGGTGGAGCTTCCCTTGGAGGAAAACGTTCTTGATGACGGCTCGGGTGAGACGATCATGAATGCACAGCTTTCCTTCAACGTAACTGTCACAGCGACACAGAAAGTTTCTTAAAAACGGAAAATCTTCAAAGGAGATCAGGAATATGGGAAAAAAGAAGTCAGCTTTGTTGACGGCTTTTCTCGCGGTAGTGCTGAGCGCGGCGATCATTGTCGGCGCGACGTTCGCATTGTTCGGAACGAGCAAGACGCGGGAAGTGACCGTTACGACGGGCAGTGTCAACATCTCTGCACAGTTTGGCGGGCTGAAGCTTTACAGCCTCAACACGCAGAGCACGGTTGCGCAGCCTGTTGAAGGAACGTCCTTCAATGCGGGCGGAACGGCAGTGCTTGATGAGGGGAACGGCTCTATTGCGCTTGTAAAGATCGTACCCGGAGACAAGGCGGAATTTACGCTCACGATCAGGAACACAGGAACGGCAGCGGCGCGTTATCGCATCGATTACGTGGCAAATGTTACCGGTGTGGAAGGCGCAGAGGACGAGCTCAATTATGCGATTGCGCCTGCCGAGGGCGAATACACCTTCGGGACATGGAACACGGTCGCGCTGGCAGCGGGTGAGACGGTTACGTTTACGGTGAGCGTAGAACTTGACAAGATGGCGGAGCAGACCTTTGACGATGCGGGCGAAGCAGAAGAATTCATTACCGAAGCCTCCATTGAATTCACCGTATACGCAGGTCAGGCAAACGCTTCCGATGCTGATCTGAACGCGGCACTCGGACTGAATGCAGGGGCATAACCATCAAACAGTTTTTTGGAAGAACTCGCGGCGGCACAGCTGTCACATGGAATAATAAGGATTACACGGAATACAAGAATTATAAGGAGAAATGAAAATGCAAAGAAAACAGACGAAAAGCAGAGCGATTCTTCTTTCGGTACTTGTTGTCGTTCTCTGTTTTGCGGTGATTCTCGGCGCAACGTTTGCACTGTTTACCGCAAAGAAAGAGTACGGCATCGGGGTCAATACCGGTAAGATCGATGTGGAAGGGAAGCTCGGGCTGACGGGCGCATGGTCGGAAGGACAGTCCGGCGGTGCGGTCGAAGCGGGAACCGCGACTGAGAACGGCTATCAGTTCCCGCAGGGCGGCGAAGTCATTGTTGACGGCGCCGGCATTCAGATCAACAATATGTCGCTCGGCGACAAGGCGGCATTCAACCTTGTCGTCACCAATAAGAGCACGGTCAACATGAAGTATTCCGTCTCTCTCACGATCGAAGAGGGCTCGGATGCAAACCTTCTGGAAAGCCTGAAGTTCACGGTAGACGGAGAGGAAAAACTGCTTTCGGGCAGCGAGTTTGTTTCCCTGCTTGACTGGACGACGGTTTCTGCAGACGTTCAGGCGGAACTTCCTGCTCTGAATTTTGAAATCTCGCTGCCTTGGAGTGCACAGGATTATGACCTGACCGACAATTCCATCTCTTTGAAGGTGGTGCTTGAGGCGGTTCAGGCAAACGCTTATACGGGCAACATCTCTGCAGACGGACAGGATCAGGAGACGCTTGCGGATGCTATGAACGCTGCAGTCAATTCCGAAGACGGGGTTGTCTCTGTGGGCGGCAATCTGACGGCAGAATGGCCTACGCTTGAACAGATGCAGCAGATCGCGGAAACAGGTAAGCCTGTCACCATTGTCGGCGCGGGTAAATCCACCACGACGATCGTAGCAACCGATGACGAAGCCATCTACATCCCTGCCAATGTGACGGTCAAGGATGTCTCCATTGAAGGCGAAGTCGCAATGGATACGACGGCGAGCGTTTCGGATGCCATCATCAACGGAAACGTGACGATTGCGGAGAATGCGGCGCAGACGATTTCCTTGATGTCGCTTGCTGCGCTTTCTGAGACGGAAGGAGTCGTGGCATTTGACGGCGTCACGGTCAATGGCGTCATCACTGCAGCGAATGCCAACCTGACGATCAACAAATCGGAAATCAATGGCGGTATTTCGGTTTCGGGCGGAACGCTTGTTCTTACGAATACGGTTGTCGAGAATGAAAACGGCTCCGCGCTCACCATTGCGGCGGGTACGACGGTCACCGTTACGGACACCAGTCTTACAGCGACGGGTGATCACACTGTTGTCAACAACGGTACGCTCACGATCGGCGCAGGCGCATATGTCGACGCTCTGACGCACGGAAAGGGTGCTCTCGTCAACAATAAGGGCGGCGTGTTCACGCTTGACGGCGGCACGCTTACAAGAAGTCTTGCGGCAGGTACATACGAACCCTATGGCGCAAACGGCAACAGCTGGTATGTGCTCTCCAATGCGGGTACGGCTGTGCTGAAAGACGGCCTTGTGACCATGAACGACGGCTTTTCCAGTCTGATTCGCAATCTTGGCCCCGATAGTCAAACGGATGCTGTTCTGACCATTACGGGCGGCGTTTATCGCGGCGGCATCAACAACGTCAAGAATGACGAAATGGGCATATTGACCATTTCGGACGGCACGTTTGAAAATGCATCGCAGGCGGCTGTTCTTAACTGGGACAACATGACCATTTCGGGCGGCACGTTCACGGCTCCTATAGCGCTTCTCAGCGGTTTCTATGCAGAAAACAGCGGTGACGGGGTAAATATCATCGAAGGTGGTACGTTCAACGGAACCATTGAAGGATTTATTGTAGAAGACGGCGATTACACTTATGCGGAGAAAGCTACCTATACGATCACGGGCGGAAACTTTGCCAATGCAGTTGCATCTGCGTATACGCTGGAACAGATGAAGGTGTTCCTTGCGGCGGGCATCAACGTGTATCTGCCCAGGGAGCTCACCGTCACGGGAGAACAGGAGATCGATCTCAACGGCCTCACGGTCACGGCCGCGGGCGTCGGGTTTGTTGTCAGCGGAGAAGCCAATCATCTCGTGATCCGCGACGGCGTCGGGACGGGTTCCCTTACGGGCGGCAGCGGCGGTGATTACAACGCGATCCGCATCATGTACGGCGGGAAGGTGGACATCTATGGCGGAACTTATTCGGTAGGCCCCGACGCAAACGGGTTTGGCAACGCAACGATCTATGTTACGACCGGGAACGGCATCTGCAACATCTACGGCGGCACCTTCATGACGGAGGCAGCTTACAATGGATTCTGGTACGTTCTCAACGTCGGTCAGACGCAGGGTGCAGAGGGTTATATGAACGTCTTTGGCGGAACGTATGTCAACTATAATCCCGCGACGGGCGACGATAACCTCGGCGGCAACTTTGTGGAAGACGGATACGGCGTTGTTGTTTCCCAGGACGAGGACAATACGATCTATACTGTTCTGCCTGTAGAAGGATCCGATGTGGTATTCGATGCAAGCAATTCCGCATCGCTGGACAGCCTTGTGAAAGCAGGCGCCAAGAACATCCGCATTGGCGCGGATATGACGCTGGACAAGACAATCGCCATGACGAAGGGCGACATCACGCTTGATCTCAACGGAAAGACAGTGACGTTTGACGGCGCGGGGATTATCGATCTCTCTAATGCGGCACAGCTTACCGTTACGGGCAACGGCAAGATGGATAACTTGATGACTTCGGATATCGGATACTTATTCCGTCTCGGCGGAACATCTGTTCTGACGATCGAAAACGGAACGTATATCTGCGGTTTGACGGCGATCCAGCTTGACGGGTATTCCACGGCAAATGTCAAGGACGGAACGTTCTCCGCATTGGCAACTTGGCATAATCGCTATTGGATCCTCAATAAGATCGACGACGCAAGAGATACGACAGTGTTCAATGTGACGGGCGGTGCATTCGTAGGTTATGACCCCTCCAACAGCCAGACGGAAAGCCCTTATGACAATTTCCTTGCAGAAGGCTATGTCTGCTATGAAGAGGAAGGCACGTATTACGTCATCTCCGAAGAGGCAGCGATCGAAAAGGGATATGTCATTACCATCGGCGCCAACGTCTTTGCAAAGCTGGCGGATGCCGTGAACGCGGCTCCCGCAAACACCGAGACTGCAATCGGCTTCCTTGTTTCGGGCACCGAAATAGAGGGCTGCGGGGTACAGTTCCTTGCAGACAGAAATGTTGTCATTGACTTTAACGGAAACATTTATAACGTCAACAATCCCACGGTCGGCTCTGCGGGGACGGAAACCAACGGATTCCAGCTTCTGAAGGGCTCCACGGTCGTCATGAAGAACGGCACGATCAAAGTCGGTACGTCCAATGCGAAGATCCTGTTCCAGAAGTACAACACGCTGACGTTGGAAGATATGACCCTTGACATGACGGGAACGAGCGTACAGTATGTCATCTCCAACAACTGCGGCACGACGACGATCAAGGGAGATACGACGATCATCGCGGCGGCAGGACAGGCGGCATTCGATCTTTACTACTGGCCCACTAACGGATATTCTGAAGGCGTAAACGTTGTGTTTGAAGATTTCAGCGGTATCGTGAAGGGCAGAGTGGAATACGGTTCGGACAACAGCGCGAGCGTTGAAGAGAATTGGACGGATAAAGTTGTATTGACGATCGGTTCCGATTGCACGGGAACGTTTGATGTTACGCTTTATACGAACTACATGAAAAACGCCGAAGCCAACATTCAGATCTCGGGCGGCAAGTTTACTTCCGATTTCGTGAAGGAATATGTTGCTGACGGCTATACCGTTGAGGAAAGCACGGACGGCGAGAACACGATCTACACCGTAGTTCCCGTTTCCGAAGAGGGCGAAGCGGCTCAGGCATAACGTGATCGCATGATTGCGTAATTTGAAATCAAAACAGGGGTTTGCGCATTGCGCGAACCCCTGTTTGTTTGTATCAGTTTTAAAAGTGTTTATACTTTGCTCGACTAAGTGAGGATTGTCTTGTTTTTATTTTTCCTACGGCTGCATTGCGTTATTTGTAAAAATGCATGTCTTATCAAGGCTTTTCCTGAAAGGGGGAGCTTTAAGGATATTTTGAAACAGGATTTTGCCCAAAAACAGAGTGCGTACAAAACGCCTTGCGAAGAGCAAGGAAGTTAGGAAAAAGTACGCAGGGGAATCGGGAGACAGGGCGAAAGAAATACTGCGGGAGAAGGAAGCGGCAATTGTGTGAGAAAGGCTGAAAAAGAGCGGATACAAAAAATCGGGCGGCGCAAGTTTGCGCCGCCCGTAAAATTAGCTGGTAAAATTAGCTGGTAAAATTCAATTTGATTTGCGCAATTGAAAACTCAAACTAAGTTGCCGAACGGAAGATCTGATCAAAGAGCCAGCCCGAGGATCGCCCACAGCAGGACTGCCCAAAGGAGAAGACCGAAGAGTCCGCATCTGCCGCAAATCAAAGCTCTTTCTCTATTTGAGTTGTACATCGTGTAGTAGAAGACGATTCCGACAGGGAAGACGATGAAGGAAAGGAGTTTATATCCGATGGTAGAGGCGTCTGTGAAAGTCGATTTGAACCAAGGACCGATCGACTGATAGAAGCTTATGGAAGCATGTTTGTCTACAGCAAATCCGACGCCGATGAACAGGGCGGCAACGATGAGATAGAGCCATGCCAGTCCGAATGTTCCGCCTGCATTGGTGCCGAGATTCATGACAAGCAGGATGAGCGAAACGCTTAAAAAGAAAGAGACGTCATGATCGGAATGGTTGGAAAGATACGCATAGTATATGAGCGTATAGACCAACAGGATGAGCGTGATAACGCCTAAAGCAACCATTGTAATATCCCCCCGATAAAACAGTTTTCTTTATTATAGTACAGCTTCTGCCGCTTGTCAAGACGGGTGGGGCAATTTTTGGTAAATTGTACGCGGGAAAAGTCGGGCAGACTTTCGAAAAACGGAAAAAGAAAAGCTGCGGATAAAGTGTTTTTTGAGGGAAAATGCAATCTGTGCGCAAACGAAGGAATGGGGCGCTAAGGTAAGACGAGGGAGGAGCCTGTATAAAATTCCCCGATGTGCTGGCGGCATACAGCAGAAAAGTGTTTTTGTATGCGGCACAAATGAGGGAGATCGCTGCATAGGATGGCATGACTGCCCGTTTGGGGCAGAACGGGGGAATACAAATGCAGTGGTTTTTTGACTTACAACCTTGGTTGCAGGCGTTGATCGCCTCGCTTTTTATGTATCTGATGACGACGCTCGGCGCGGCGTGTGTGTTTTTTTCCCGACGTCCGAAACAGGGGATCCTCACGGTATTGCTGGGGGCATCGGCGGGGATCATGATTGCGGCGAGCTTTTTTTCATTGCTTTTGCCTGCGATCGAAGCGGAGGGGACGCTTCCTGCCTGGCTCACCGTGACGGTCGGTTTTTTCCTGGGCGGCGCGTTTATCGTGGCGAGCGATCTGCTTCTCTCGCGCACGCAGCATAATTTCCGCGCGATCGGCGATAAGCGAACTGCACTGTTATATTTTGCGGTGACGCTCCACAATGTCCCCGAGGGTATGGCCGTTGGCGTGGCGTTTGCGGCGGGCACGGGACTTGCGGCGGGGGAAACTGCGGCGCTTGCGGGACTTCTGCTTGCACTCGGCATTGCCGTGCAGAATTTCCCCGAAGGAATGTGTGTTGCCTTTCCCATGCGGGCAAGAGGAATGTCGCCGCTCAGATGTTTTGCGTTTGCACAGGGCTCGGGCGCGGTGGAGGTGCCTGCCTGCGTGCTTGGCGCAATTGCGGCGATGGCTATCGGCAGTCTTCTGCCGTGGGCGCTTGCCTTTTCGGCGGGCGCGATGGTTGCCGTTGTCTGTTCCGAGCTCATCCCGGAGAGCTTTTCGGGAAATAAGACACTTGCAACGGCGGGCGTCGTGGCGGGATTTTGCCTCATGATGGTGCTTGACGTTGCACTCGGGTAAAAAATTGCCGCGTTTTCGGGGAAAAGTGCAAAAATACAGGAATGTTTCAGCGGCAACCGAGTGGGATAAGTAAGAAGCGTAAAACAATCGTAAAATAAATTCACGACAGCAGAAAGGTGAACTGAGGACAGCCGCAAGACAGACGCGCGGGAGTCAAGTCACAGAAAAAGAGCAAAAGAACCCCCGTAACGCTTGACGGGCGGGGGAACGTTTGCTATAATGGGGGTATGAAAAAGGCAGCTCTGTTCTGCCGCATACGGCAGATGAAACATGCATCGGAAGGATAAAAGAGCCGGTTTTTTTCGCATAGAAAGAAACTGTGCTTTTTCATTTTTTCGGAAGCAACAGGCGGGCGCGCCCGTAAACGGAGGTCAGTGTTATGAAAAAAGTTGCAGTCATTATGGGAAGCGACAGTGATCTTCCCGTCGTGGAAAAGGCGTTTTCGGTCTTTGAGGAATACGGCGTTCCCTATGAGGTACACGTCTATTCTGCGCACCGTACGCCCGTAGAGGCGCGTATCTTTGCGCAGGAGGCGGCAGAGAAGGGCTTCGGCGCGATCATTGCGGCGGCAGGAAAGGCGGCGCATCTTGCGGGATCGCTTGCCGCGAATACCGTTCTTCCCGTCATCGGCATTCCCGTTAAGAGCTCCACGCTCGACGGTCTCGACGCGCTCCTGTCCACCGTACAGATGCCCTCGGGGATCCCTGTTGCCACAGTTGCCATCGACGGCGCGCAGAACGCCGCTCTGCTTGCAGTGCAGATTCTTGCCGTTTCCGACGAGGGATTGCAGGAAAAACTCACTTCGGCACGTCGTGCGTCGACGGAGAAGGTGCTCAAAAAGGACGCCGAGATTGCCGCAAAATACAATAAGTAATCATTTTACACAGGAATAAAAGGAGATATCATCATGGAAAAGACAGTTCAGCTCTATGAAGGAAAGGCGAAGAAGGTGTACGCGACGACGGACGAAAATCTTTGCATCGTTTCGTACAAGGATGACGCAACCGCATTCAACGGGCTCAAGAAGGGCACGATCGCGGGCAAGGGCGTCGTGAACAACCGCATGACCAACATGCTCATGCAGCTCCTTGAAAAGGCGGGCGTTCCCACCCATTTCGTGGAGGAGCTCTCCGATCGCGACACGCTCGTCAAAAAGGTGAAGATCGTACCGCTCGAGGTCATCATCCGCAACGTCTCCGCCGGCTCGTTTGCAAAGCGTTACGGCGTGGAAGAGGGCATTGTCTTTGAAGAACCCACCATTGAGTTCTCCTACAAGAACGACGATCTGGGCGATCCGCTCATCAACTCCTATCATGCGCTTGCACTCAAGCTTGCATCCAAGGAAGAGATCGAGACCATCAAGAAGTATGCATTCAAGGTCAACGAAGTGCTCAAGGCTTACTTCCTGCACCTTGGTGTCAAGCTCATCGATTTCAAGCTGGAGTTCGGCCGTCTGCCCGACGGTACCATCGTGCTTGCGGATGAGATCTCGCCCGATACCTGCCGTTTCTGGGACGCCAAGACCAACGAAAAACTGGACAAGGACCGTTTCCGCCGCGATATGGGCGGTGTCGAGGACGCTTACGCCGAGATCTTCAAGCGCGTCACCAAGGGAGAGTAAACTGTATGGAGCATGAGATTCACGAGGAGTGCGGCGTCTTCGGCATTTTTGCGCCCGAGGAACAGAACGTCGCATCCACCGCGTACTATGCCCTGTTTGCGCTTCAGCACAGGGGACAGGAATCGGCGGGCATTGTCGTCAACAATGACGGCGTGTTCAATTCCTATAAGGATGTCGGACTTGTCAACGATATCTTTACTTCCGACGTCCTAGCAAAACTCGGACTTGGCAATATGGCGATCGGGCACGTCCGCTACGGTACCACGGGCACCAACGGCAGAGAGAATGCGCAGCCCATCGTCGTCAAACACCTCAAGGGGAACATGGCGCTCGCGCACAACGGCAATCTCATCAACGCGACAGAGCTGCGTGAGGAGCTGGAAAACGAGGGCTGTATCTTCCATACGACGTCGGATACGGAAGTCATCGCTTACGTCATCACGCGTGAACGCGTCAAAGCTCGCTCCATCGAGGAGGCAGTGCTCTCCGCAATGGACAAGCTCAAGGGCGCTTATTCGCTGGTCGTGATGTCTCCCTCCAAGCTCATCGCGGCGCGCGATCCGCTCGGATTCCGTCCGCTGTGCTTCGGCAAGCGCGACGACGGCAGCTGGCTGGTTGCCTCTGAATCTTGCGCTCTCAACGCCGTCGGCGCGCACAAGGTGCGCGAAGTGGAGCCCGGCGAGATGGTCGTCATCACCAAGGACGGAATTAAGTCGGACAAGTCGCACTGCGGCGGAAAGAAGGCGTTCTGCGTCTTTGAGTACTTCTATACCGCGCGCCCCGACTCGGAGATCGACGGCTGCTACGTGCATGATGCACGTATGCGTGCAGGCGCATTCCTTGCTGAAAAATATAAGATCGATGCCGATATCGTCATCGGCGTGCCCGATTCGGGACTGGACGCGGCGCTCGGTTATGCGCAGGCGTCGGGCATCCCGTACGGCATCGGATTCATCAAGAATAAATATATCGGCAGAACGTTCATTGCGCCCGACCAGCGCGTGCGCGAGGACCGCGTGAAGATCAAGCTGAACGTTATCGCGTCCGCTGTGGACGGCAAGCGCGTTGTTCTGGTGGATGACTCCATCGTCCGCGGCACGACGAGCGCGCGCATCGTTCGCCTTTTGCGCGAGGCGGGAGCGACTGAGGTGCATTTCCTTTCGTCTGCACCCAAGTTCCTCAATCCCTGCTATTACGGCACGGATATCGATTCGCGCGACAACCTCATTGCCTGCCATCATACAACGGAGGAGATCGCCGAGATCATCGGCGCCGATTCTGTCGGGTATCTGGATATCGAGCACGCGCGCAAACTTGCGGGCGGCGACGGCAGCGGATTCTGCTGTGCCTGCTTTGACGGCATCTATCCGACGGAGATCCCCAAGGAGCCGAGTAAGGACCGCTTCGAGCGTCCCATTTCGGGCAGACCCATCAGCGAAAACCCCAAATTCCGCAAGAATCAGGAGAAGTGACGCATGGAAAAAAGTTATTCGGACAGCTATAAGGCGGCGGGGGTGGACATCACCGCAGGGTATAAAGCGGTCGAGCTCATGAAAAAGCACGTCGCACGCACCATGCCCGAAGGAAAGGCGGATATCGGCGGCTTCGGCGGGCTCTTCCCGCTCGCCATGGATGGCATGACGGAGCCCGTGCTCGTCTCGGGTACGGACGGCGTCGGCACCAAGATCAAGCTTGCCTTCCTGCTTGACAAGCACGACACGGTCGGTATCGACTGCGTTGCAATGTGCGTCAACGACATCATCTGCTGCGGCGCAAAACCGCTCTTCTTCCTCGATTACATTGCTTGCGGGCGCAATATTCCCGAAAAGATCGCAGCCATTGTGGGCGGCGTGGCGGAAGGCTGCGTGCGCGCAGGCTGTGCGCTCATCGGCGGCGAGACTGCCGAGCACCCCGGACTCATGCCCGAAGAGGAATATGACCTCGCAGGGTTCTCCGTGGGCGTCGTGGACAGAAGCAAAGTCATCGACAACACCAAGATGAAGGAGGGGGACGTCATGCTGGCGCTTCCTTCCTCGGGCGTGCACTCCAACGGGTTCTCGCTCGTGAGAAAGGTGTTCGATGTGGACAGCTGCGATCTTACGGCACCCGTTGCCGAACTGGACGGAAAGTCCCTCGGCGAGACGCTCATAACGCCGACAAAGATCTATGTAAAACCTGTGCTTGCACTCCTGAAAGAGGTGACCGTCAAGGGCATTTCGCACATCACGGGCGGCGGGTTCTATGAGAATATGCCGCGCTCCATTCCCGATGGTCTGGGCGTGAAGATCAATAAGTCGGATGTAAAAGTGCTTCCCATTTTCAAACTCATCGAAAAGACGGGGAACATCTCCGAGCACGATATGTTCAACACCTTCAACATGGGCGTCGGAATGAGCATCGTCGTTGCCAAAGAGGATGTTGAAAAGGCGATCGCGGTACTTCGGGCGCACGGCGAAGAGGCGTACGTTCTGGGCGAGATCGTGAAGGGTGACGGGGTAATACTCGCATGAAGAAGGTACGCGTCGCCGTCCTGTGTTCGGGCGGCGGCACCAATTTACAGGCGATCCTCGACAGCGCGGCGGCAGGCAATATCCCCTCGGGGGAAATCGCGCTCGTCGTCACGGACAATGCTTCCGCTTTTGCGCTCGAACGGGCTCGGCGCGCGGGCGTTGAAACGGTCGTCGTCGATAAAAAGCAATACCCCGACCGCAGTGAGCGCGAGAAGCGCATCCTTGCCGCGCTCGAAAAGCACAAAATAGGGCTCGTCGTTCTCGCAGGGTTCATGACCATTCTGAGCGAGGCGTTCACGAAAAAATACGACATGCGCATGATCAACGTGCATCCGTCGCTCATCCCCAGCTTCTGCGGACCCGGCTTTTACGGGCTCAAAGTGCATGAAGCGGCGCTTGCGCGCGGGGTCAAGGTGACGGGCGCCACGGTGCATTACGTCAACGAAGTATGCGACGGCGGACCGATCATTGCACAAAAAGCGGTCTGCGTCGAAGAGGGGGATACCCCCGAAATCCTGCAAAAGCGCGTCATGCGCGAAGCAGAGTGGATCATTCTCCCCTGCGCGGTGGAGACGGTCTGCAAGACATTATCTGAAAGGGAGAATTGATATGGGTTACGTCAGAAAGAGCATGAAGCGCGCACTCGCGGGAAATTCCTATCCCGGGCGCGGCATTGTCATCGGCAAGTCCTCGGACGGAAGAAAGGCGATGTTCGCCTACTTCATCATGGGCAGGAGCGAGAACTCCCGCAACCGTATCTTTAAGGAGGAAGGGGACAACGTCACCATCTATCCTTTCGATGCGAGCAAAGTGGCAGATCCCTCGCTCATCATCTATTCGCCCGTCAAGCGCGTGGAGAACGATATCATCGTCACCAACGGCGACCAGACGGATACCATCGAGGAATTCCTCAAAATGGGCAAGTGCTTCCGCAGCGCCCTGAATACGCGCACCTTTGAGCCCGATGCTCCCAACTATACGCCCCGCATCAGCGGCATTATCCACCTCAAGAAGGGCGGATTCACCTATGAAATGTCCATCCTGAAGAGCGCGGACGGCAAGGGCGAAAAGTGCAACCGCTTCACGTTCGACTATGAGCCCGTCAACGGCACGGGGCATTTCCTCCATACCTATGAAAAGGACGGAAGTCCCTTGCCTACCTTCATGGGCGAACCCGAGCGCGTCGCCATTTCCAATGACGTCAACGCCTTTGCTCAGGAGATCTGGGAGAGCCTCGACGCCGACAACAAGATCTCGCTTTACTGCCGCGCAATTACCCTGCGCACCTGGCAGGAAGAGAGCGTGCTCATCAACAAGTTCGAAAAATAAGGACATTTACGCCTGTTTCCCCGCATTGCTTTGTCGGGAAGGATAAAAAGAGAGGACATATGAACGAATTTCAGTTAAAATACGGATGCAATCCCAATCAGAAGCCCGCGCGCATCTACATGGCAGACGGAAGCGAACTGCCTGTGGAGATTTTGAACGGCAGACCCGGCTACATCAACTTTCTTGATGCCTTCAACTCCTGGCAGCTCGTCAAGGAGGTGAAGGAGGCGACGGGCATGGTCGCGGCGACCAGCTTCAAGCACGTCTCGCCCACGTCTGCGGCAGTCGGCAAGAAATTGTCCGAGGCGCTCAAAAAATCCTGCTTTGTGGAAGACATCGAGGGATTGGACGATTCTCCTTTGGCCTGCGCCTATGCGCGGGCGCGCGGCACGGACAGAATGTCCTCTTTCGGCGACTGGATCGCGCTCTCGGACGAGTGCGACGAAGTAACGGCAAAGATCATCGCGCGCGAGGTGTCGGACGGCGTCATTGCACCCGCCTATACGCCCAAGGCGCTCGAGATTCTCAAGACAAAGCGTAAGGGCGGATATAACATCGTGAAGATCGATCCCGCCTATGTTCCCGCCGAGATCGAAAGAAAGCAGGTGTTCGGCGTCACGTTCGAGCAGGGGCGCAACAATTTCAAGATCGACAGAGCGCTGCTTGAAAACATCGTGACCAAGAATAAGAACCTTCCCGAGGACAAGGCGATCGATCTCATCATCTCGCTCATCACGCTCAAATATACGCAGTCCAACTCCGTCTGCTTTGCGGCGGACGGGCAGGCGATCGGCGTGGGCGCGGGACAGCAGTCGCGCATCCACTGCACCCGCCTTGCGGCACAGAAAGCCGACCTCTGGCACCTGCGTCAGCACGAAAAAGTGCTCTCCCTGCAGTTTGCGGAAGGCGTCGGCAGGCCTGAAAAGAACAACATCATCGATTTGTATCTCTCCGACGACGCAGACGAGGTACTCGGCGAGGACGTGTGGAGAAAGAACTTTTCTGTCCGTCCCGAGCCCTTCACGCGCGAGGAAAAGGCGGCGTACCTTGCAACGATCAAGGGCGTTTCGCTCGGGAGTGATGCCTTCTTCCCGTTCTCGGATAACATCGAGCGCGCATACCGCAGCGGCGTGAGCTACGTCGCAGAACCGGGCGGCTCGGTGAGAGACGATCTTGTCATCGAGGCGGCGGACTCTCACAACATGGTCATGGCATTTACGGGCATGCGCCTGTTCCATCACTGAGCAAACAACGCGACGCGCAAACCTGCCTTCAGGCGGGTTTGCGCGCAAGCATTTCTTTTACGAGGATAAGTTCATGGATATTCTGGTAGTGGGCGGCGGCGGAAGAGAGCATGCCGTCATCAAGGCACTCAAAAAGAGCAGACGTTCGGGAAAGATCTATGCGCTTCCCGGCAACGGCGGCATTGCGGCGGATGCCGAATGCGTACCCGTCAAGGCGACGGACATCGACGGCATTGTCGCGTTCGCACGTGAGCGCAAGGTGGATTTTGCGGTCGTTACGCCCGATGATCCGCTTTGCCTGGGGTGCGTGGACGCACTCGAGGCGGCAGGCATTCCCTGTTTCGGTCCCACCAAGGACGCGGCGATCATCGAGGGGAGCAAGGTGTTCTCCAAGAACCTCATGAAAAAATACGGCATTCCCACGGCGGCGAGCGAGACGTTCACCGACCCCGACGCGGCGATCGCATACCTCAAAGAGGCGAGCTATCCCACGGTCATCAAGGCGGACGGGCTTGCGCTCGGGAAGGGCGCCGTCATCGTGAACAGCTTTGACGAGGCGAAAAAGACCGTCAAGGAGATGATGGTGGACAAGGTGTTCGGCGCGAGCGGCGAGCGTGTCCTCATCGAGGAGTTTCTGACGGGGCCCGAGGTCTCCGTGCTCTCCTTCACGGACGGAAAGACGGTTGTGCCCATGGTCTCTTCCATGGACCACAAGCGCGCGAAAGATCACGACGAGGGGCTCAACACAGGCGGCATGGGGACGATCGCGCCCAATCCTTACTACACGGACGCGATTGCCGCGGAGTGCATGGAAAAGATCTTCCTGCCCACCATTCATGCAATGAACGCCGAGGGGCGCACTTTCAAGGGTTGTCTGTATTTCGGGCTCATGCTGACGAAGGACGGACCCAAGGTCATCGAATATAACTGCCGTTTCGGCGATCCCGAGACGCAGGTCGTTCTCCCGCTTTTAACGAGCGATCTTCTGGAGATCATGCTCGCGGTGCGCGGCGGGTGCCTCAAAGAAGACATGGTGCGTTTCCGAAAGGGCGCATCCTGCTGTGTCGTGCTCGCATCCGACGGCTATCCCAAGAAGTACGAGACGGGTTTTGCCATCACCATGCCCGAGCTTGGCGCGAACGAGGATATCTATGTCGCAGGCGCGCGTCTTGCGGACGGCAAGCTTCTGACGTCGGGCGGACGCGTACTCGGCGCCGTTGCCACGGCGGACACGCTCAAAGAGGCGATCGCGCATGCCTATGCAGTTGCCGACAAAATTCACTTTGAAAACGCCTATATGCGCAGGGACATCGGTCAGCGCGCGCTCATGGCGTTGAAGGGGGAGTAATGGTTTACAGAGTCTATGTGGAGAAAAAGGAGGGCTTCGACAACGAGGCCCGCGCCCTGTTGTCTGACGTCAGGGAACTTTTGGGTATCACCAGTGTCTCGCGCATCCGTATCCTCAACCGCTACGATGCAGAGGATATCGAGGAAAAGCTTTTTTCGGAGTGCGTGCACACCGTCTTTTCCGAGCCGCAGATGGACAGAGCGAGCGAGGGCGTCGATCTTTCGGGTGCGCGCGTGTTTGCCGTGGAGTATCTTCCCGGGCAGTTCGATCAGCGTGCGGACTCGGCGGCGCAGTGCATTCAGCTCATCTCCATGAAACCGCGCCCCGTCATCCGCACGGCAAAGGTGTATGCCGTTTACGGCGTACTCTCCGAGGATGAACTCGAGGCGATCAAAAAGTATGTCATCAACCCCGTGGAGAGCAGAGAGGCGTCTCTCGCCATTCCCGCAACGCTGAAAATTTCGCATCCTGTTCCTTCCGAAGTCCCCACGCTGACGGGATTTTTGCAGCTTGACAAGGAAGGGCTTGCGGAATTCGTGAAGAAGTATGACCTCGCCATGGACGCCGACGACGTGGCGTTCTGTCAGGCGTATTTCAAGACGGAAGGGCGCGATCCGACTCTTACTGAGATCAGAATGATCGATACCTATTGGTCCGATCACTGCCGCCATACCACATTCCTCACAACCATTGACTCTGTCACCTTCGAGGATGCGCTTTTGGAGAAGGCGTATCAAGACTATCTCGCCGCCCGCGAGGAGATCGGCAGAACAAAGCCCGTCAACCTCATGGACGTCGGCACCATTGCCGCAAAACTTCTGAAAAAGCGCGGCATGCTGCAAAAGCTGGACGAATCGGAGGAGATCAACGCCTGCACCGTCAAGATCAAAGTTATGGTGGACGGCGAAGAGCAGGACTGGTTGCTCCTCTTCAAGAACGAGACGCACAACCACCCGACGGAGATCGAGCCTTTCGGCGGCGCGGCGACCTGTATCGGCGGCGCCATCCGCGATCCGCTTTCGGGCAGAAGCTATGTCTATGCCGCCATGCGCGTCACCGGCGCAGGCGATCCGCTCGTTCCCGTCAAGGATACGATGAAGGGCAAACTTCCCCAGCGCAAGATCGTCACGACGGCTGCGGCGGGGTATTCCTCCTACGGCAACCAGATCGGACTTGCCACGGGTCAGGTGGACGAGCTCTATCACCCCGGGTATGTCGCAAAGCGTCTTGAGATCGGCGCGGTCATCGCCGCAACGCCTGCGGAGAATGTGCGCCGCGAAGTGCCCGATGCGGGCGATAAAGTCATTCTCCTGGGCGGCAGAACGGGCCGCGACGGCTGCGGCGGCGCAACGGGTTCCTCCAAGTCGCACACGCTCGAATCGCTCACGCACTGCGGGGCAGAGGTTCAGAAGGGCAATGCGCCCGAAGAGAGAAAACTGCAGCGTCTCTTCCGCAACAAAGAGGCAATGCTCCTTATCAAGCGCTGCAACGACTTCGGCGCGGGCGGCGTTTCCGTTGCCATCGGCGAGCTTGCCGACGGTCTGGACATCGACCTCAATGCCGTGCCCAAGAAATACGACGGTCTGGACGGCACCGAACTTGCCATCTCCGAATCGCAGGAGCGCATGGCGGTCGTCGTCGAGCCCGACAAGGCAGAGCAGTTCATCGCGCTTGCCGAGAAGGAGAACCTGGAGGCGACTGTCGTTGCGACCGTCACCGAGAGTCCCCGCCTCGTCATGCGCTGGAACGGTAAGGTGATCGTTGACGTCTCGCGCGAGTTCCTGAACTCCAACGGCGCGGAAAAGCACATCACGGTGGCTCCCGCCGTCTGCGGCGACTGGCAGAAGAAGGTCAAGGGTTCGTTTACGGAGAATTACAGCCGTCTTGCGGGCGATCTCAATGTCTGCTCCAAGCGCGGACTTTCCGAGCGTTTTGACTCGACCATCGGTGCTGGGACCGTGTTCATGCCCTTTGGCGGAAGATATCAGCAGACCCCGCCGCAGGCGATGGTCCACCTCGTCTCGGTCGAGAAGGGACATACCGACACCGTTTCCTACATGGCATGGGGCGGCAATCCCTATGTCACGGAAAAGAGCCCTTATCACGGGGCATATCTTGCCGTTGTGGAGAGCGTCGCAAAGCTCGTTGCTTCGGGTGCATCCACACAGGATACCTACCTTTCCTTCCAGGAATACTTCTTAAAGCCCGGGCATGATCCCGCACGCTGGGGTCAGCCGCTTGCCGCGCTGTTGGGCGCGTTTGAGGCGCAAAAAGAGCTGGGCATTGCCGCGATCGGCGGCAAGGACTCCATGAGCGGCACGTTTGAGCATATCGACGTTCCGCCCACGCTCGTCTCCTTTGCCGTTACGACGGGAAAGACTGGGGAGGTCGTCTCGCCCGAATTCAAGGCGGCGGGGCATAAAGTTGTCCTGCTCTCGCCCGAATACGATGAGACGGGACTGCCCGTCACTGCCTCCTTGCAGAGCGTCTTTGCCAAAGTCAATTCGCTCATGCGCGCGGGCAAAGTTGTCTCCGCATGGACGCCGGGATTCGGCGGCATTGCCGAGGGCGTCATGAAGATGTGCTTCGGCAATATGATCGGATTCAAGTACGCCGAGTCCGTCTCTCCCGAGACGATGTTCGGCTATCAGTACGGTTCGTTCATCCTCGAACTTTCCGAGGACGTCCCCGTCGGTACGCCGCTCGGCGAGACATCGGCGGTCGGCGCCATCTCTTACGGCAGCGAGCGCATCTTCCTGACCGATCTTCTGCGTGTCTATGAGGACAAACTCGAACCCGTCTACGCCTGCAATATCGCCTCGCCTGCGGAAGCGGTGCATAACTTCACCTTCCGTACGCGCAGCACGCTTGCAAGCGAAGTGAAGTTCGCCAAGCCGCGCGTGCTCATTCCCGTATTCCCCGGAACGAACTGCGAGTACGATACCGCCAAAGCGTTTGCCGATGCGGGTGCAGAGCCTGAAATCTTTGTCATCCGCAACCGTTCCGCCGAAGAGGTCGCGCGCTCTGCCGAACTCTTTGCCGAAAAGACGGCCAATGCGCAGATCGTATTCATTCCGGGCGGCTTCTCGGGCGGCGACGAACCCGACGGCTCGGGTAAGTTCATCACCGCATTCTTCCGCGGCGAACGCGTGAAAGAGGAGATCACTCGCCTTCTCGAAGAGCGTCAGGGACTCATGGGCGGCATCTGCAACGGCTTCCAGGCGCTCATCAAGCTCGGACTCGTTCCCTACGGAAAGATCATCGATACCGACGAAACCTGCCCGACGCTCACCTATAACAATATCGCGCGCCACCAGTCGCGTATTGTACGCGTACGGGTCGCATCTGTGAAATCGCCCTGGCTGTCCCTTGTCGAGGCGGGAGAGGTGTTCTCCGTTCCCATCTCGCACGGGGAGGGGAAGTTCGTCGCAAGCCCCGCGCTCATTGAGCAGCTCGCCGAAAACGGACAGATCATGACGCAGTACGTCGACCTTTCGGACAATGCGACGATGGACATCCGTTTCAATCCCAACGGCAGTGCCGCGGCGATCGAGGGAATTCTCTCGCCCGACGGCAGAGTATTCGGCAAGATGGGACATTCCGAACGCAAGGGCGCGGGACTTTACAAGAACGTTCCCGGTGAGTACGACATGAAGCTGTTCGAAAGCGCAGTGAAGTACTTCAAGTAAGCAAGAAATCAGTTTTCAAACGGCGCCGCGCGTTCGTCATGCTGACGAACGCGCGGAGACCGAAAAAATCGCCCTGTACAAATAAAAATACGTACGAAAGGGGCGACGCGCAGGACAAGGCGGAGTAAGCAAAAGCATGAAAAGCGATATTGAAATTGCACAGAGTACCAAGCTTAAACCAATTCTGGAGATTGCCAAGAAGGCGGGGCTTTCGGAGGACGACATCGAGTACTACGGAAAGTACAAGGCAAAAGTCGATCTTTCCGTCATGAACCGCGCGGGCAAGGAGGGGAAACTCATCCTTGTTACAGCCATTACGCCCACTCCTGCAGGGGAGGGCAAGACGACGACCACCATCGGGCTTGCGGACGGTATGCGCCGTATCGGCAAGAACGTGGTTGTCGCCCTGCGTGAGCCCTCTTTGGGCCCCGTGTTCGGCGTAAAGGGCGGCGCCGCAGGCGGCGGATATGCGCAGGTCGTCCCCATGGAGGATATCAACCTCCACTTCACGGGCGATATGCACGCCATCGGTGCGGCGGCGAACCTGCTTGCCGCCATGCTTGACAATCATATCTTCCAGGGAAATGCGCTCGGCATTGACAAGGACAGCATCACGTGGAAGCGCTGCGTGGACATGAACGACAGACAGCTGCGCTTCATTGAGGACGGACTTGGCGGCGGAAAGAACGGCGTTCCCAGAAAGGACGGCTATGAGATCACTGTCGCAAACGAAGTCATGGCGATCTTGTGCCTCTCGACTTCCCTGACGGACCTCAAAGAGCGTTTAAAACGCATTGTTGTCGGCTATACCTTTGAAGGAAAACCCGTTACGGCGGGCGATCTGAAGGCGGCGGGGGCTATGTGCGCACTTCTGAAGGACGCGTTAAAGCCCAATCTTGTGCAGACGCTCGAGGGCACGCCCGCACTTGTGCACGGCGGTCCGTTTGCCAATATCGCGCATGGCTGCAACTCCATTGTCGCGACGCGCACGGCTTTGAAGCTCGGCGACTACGTTGTCACCGAGGCTGGATTCGGCGCCGATCTTGGCGCGGAGAAGTTCCTCGACATCAAGTGCCGTTTCGCACATCTGAAGCCGTCCGCATGCGTGGTTGTCGCAACGGTACGCGCGCTCAAGATGCACGGCGGCGTGGCAAAAACCGATCTTGTGGCCGAGAACCTGCCTGCGCTCGGTGCGGGACTTCCCAATCTTTTGCGTCACGTGCGCAATATGAAGGAGGTCTACGGACTTCCCACGGTGGTTGCGCTCAACCGTTTCCCCACCGATACCGATGCAGAGATCGCGCTTGTCATGGAGGAATGCAAAAAGCTGGGCGTTGAAGTGGTTTTGTCCACTGTCTGGGCGGATGGCGGCAAGGGCGGCGAAGCGCTCGCCAAGGCAGTTTGCGCGCTGTGCGAACAGCCGAATAGCTTCCGCTATTGCTATGACGAGACGCTTCCCATCAAGGCGAAGATCGCGTCGATCGTCAAGAACGTCTACGGCGGCGACGGCGTAGAGTACACGCCCGAAGCGGAAGCCGAGATTTCGCGTCTTGAGGGGCTCGGCTTCGGAAGAACGCCCGTCTGCATGGCAAAGACGCAGTATTCTTTCTCGGACGACGCCAAAAAACTCGGCGCACCCGAGCATTTCATTATTACGGTGCGCAATGTGAAGATCTCCGCAGGCGCGGGATTTGTGGTTGCGCTCACGGGGAATATTCTCACAATGCCGGGACTTCCGCCCGTACCTGCGGCGGAAAAGATTGACGTGGACGAAAACGGCGTCATTTCCGGATTGTTTTAACGGAACTGTCTGAATGGATAAATTATCTTCTGATTTGCTTGAATGCGCGGTGCCGCCCCTTCTGGAGTGGTACCGCGTTTGTAAAAGGGACCTGCCGTGGCGCAGGATGAGAAATCCCTATACGGCGCTTGTAGCCGAACTCATGCTTCAACAGACGCGCGTCGAGGCGGTCAAGGAGCGCTATGTGCAGTTTCTCGAGGCATTCCCGACGCCCGAAGCGCTTGCCGAGGCATCGGAGGAGGAAGTCCTCAAACTTTGGGAGGGGCTCGGGTATTATTCCCGCGCGCGCAATCTGCATAAGGCGGCGAAGGTGATCGCCGAGCACGGATTCCCGCAGACGTTTGAAGGCGTGCGCGCTTTGCCGGGGGTGGGGGATTATACGGCAGGCGCGGTCTGTTCGATTGCCCTGGGTCTGCCCGCTCCTGCAGTGGACGGCAATGTCCTGCGCGTTCTGAGCAGGTTGTACGCAGACGATTCCAATATCGACGATGCTGCCACAAAACCCGCTTATGCCGCTCTTTTGCGGGAAGTCTATCCCGCAGATACGGCTGACTTTTGCGAGGCGCTCATGGAACTTGGCGCCATTGTGTGTGTGCCGAACGGCGCGCCGCTGTGCGGGGAATGCCCTTGGAAAACGCTCTGCCGCGCGCATCTTTCGGGCATGGAGGACGCCTATCCCGTGCGCAAGGAAAAGAAAGCGCGCCGCATTGTGGAAGCGACGGTGTGCGTTCTGAAGTGCGGCGAAAAATACGCGCTCGAAAAGCGGCCCGAAAAGGGACTTCTGGCAGGGCTTTGGCAGTTTCCTTTTTTTGAAGGGGATGTCCCCGATTTCGACAAGCCGATCGCAGAGAAGCACGCCAAGCACATCTTCACACATGTGGAATGGCGCATGACGGGAAAACGTATCGACGTATGCGAGGAACTGCCGCCCTATACATGGGTGACGGCGCAGGAATTGCGGGAAAAGTATGCCGTTCCGTCGGCATTCAAAGCATTTCTTCCGTGGATAAAATAATATTTCGGAAGAAAAATACAGAAAATCAGCGCGGGGCGCGGACAAGAATTGTCCGCGCCCCGCGCCTTTCATTTTTTGTGCTTACAGTATATTTTTTTTCGATTTTCTTTGTACTCGACGTCTCGGACTTCTGCGAACTTTGTCTCGCTTTTTCTTGCTTTGTCAGTCGAAAAATATCACGAAAGATCTTTTGCCATGGAGCGATATTCCATCATACGATATCCGAGTTTTTGGTACAGAGCGACGGCGTGCGCATTTTCGGGTTCCACTTCGAGACGGAGCCGACTTGCGCCGAGCGTTTCGGCAAAGGCGAAAAACGCTTTTGCAAGTCCTTTTCCGCGGAAGGCGGGACGCAGGTAAATTTCGTCGATCCATATGGTCAGCCCGCCCGCTTCGCGGGAGTAGGTTTTTTGCAGAAGGGCATAGCCTGCGGGTACGGTGCCATCCATCAATAAAAATCCTTCGATATAATCATCCGAGCGCATCATTTCGTCAAAGGCGCGGACGTGGAATTCATGCGGAACGGCGTGTTCCACGGCGGGAGAGGCGTAAAACTCCTCAGACATCGTGAGGAAAATTGATCGGTCCTGTAAAGAAATTTTTCTGATCATATCAAGAGCATATCATATGAAATGGAATTTGTCAACGGCTGGCATGCAGAGGGGCACAGTCCGCCTTGAAAATATTTTGTTGCATTTTGTTGACAAAAAGCGTAAGTGATAGTAAAATGAATGAGGATAAAACCACAGAACTTACAATTTCGAGGGGACAGCTATGAGCAGAATGATCTTTGATTCCAACGGCGAACTATGGTATACGCGCGCCGAGGAACTGGGGCTTGATTACATTTCCATGCCCTATTATATTGACGGTCAGGAATATTATTATGATCTGGGGAAAGAGACGGACTTCCGCAAGTTTTATGATCTTGTCCGTGCGGGGACCATTCCCAAGACGCAGGCGCTCAATCCTGAAGACTACAAGAAATTTCTTACGCCCTATTTTGAGCGCGGCGAAGATATTCTCTACGTCAGTTTTTCGCATAAGCTCAGCGGGACGTTTCAGTCGCTTGAACTTGCACTGCGCGAGCTGAAGGAGACCTATCCCGACCGTAAATGCACGGTATTCAATACCAATTCCATCTCGCTCGGCGCGGGAATTCAGGTAGAGGAAGCGGCAAAACTTTGGAAAAACGGTGCGTCCGATGAGGAGATTCTTGCATTCCTCAACGATTTTACCGATCGGGTATGCGTGTATTTTACAGTAGACGACCTCATGCACTTGAAGCGCGGAGGCAGATGTTCGGGACTTGCCGCCGTGGCGGGAACCATGCTCTCTCTCAAGCCGATGCTGACCATCGGTGCAGACGGCGGTCTTGCGGTGATCGACAAGATCATGGGCAGGAAGAAGGCCATCCGTACGTTGGCTGAAAAAGTTGCTGCAGAACTTACAGATGAGAATTGCTCTGTCTATGTTGTGGATGCCGATTGTCCTGAGGAGGGCGATAAGCTCCGCGATCTCATTCTGGAAAAGCGCCCCAATGCCAAGATTGTGCGCCAGATCGTGGGGCCCGTCATCGGTTCGCACTGCGGTCCCGGCACGCTCGGCGTCATTTTTGTAGGGGATAAGCGTCCCGTCCCGCTGGCAAAATAAATGAATATGATCTTTCAAATGCGTCTCGAAAGGGACGCATTTTTTCATTGTATCTTGAAATTTCTTCTTAACTGTGATATGATTGAGACAGGTACAAGGGGAGAGCAGGATGTTGAGGGCAGAATTTATCATACTGATGCGCAGACTGCAAAGCGGAGATATCGGTGCGCTTGCGCCGTTATACGAGGAATATTTTCAGAAAATGTATTCCACGGTTCTTGTCATACTCCATAGTGCCGAGGACGCATACGACGTCGCTACAGCCGCTATTTTGAAACTTGCCGATTATCGGGGTGACCCTGCAAAGATAAAAAATCCCGTCGGATACCTGATTGCCATGTCGGCGAACGAGGCAAAAAATTTTCTCAGGCGCCGCAAGCGTGAGGTGTTCTCCGACATTTCTGAACTGCCTGCGGGGTATGGAATGGAGATGCCGTCGGAAATGCTTTGGCTGGATGATCTGATGCGGCTTTTCACGCAGGAGGAGACAGATGTATTTTTGTTGCACGTCGTATGGGGGATTGAGCTCAAAAAGGCGGCAATCAGACTGGGGATTTCTTACAGCACCGCAAAAATGCGTAAACGAGCGATTCGCCAAAAGATTCTTACATATGAATTATCCGATTATAAGAACGAGTAATTAAAAAACAAAAATCAGATCGTTATTCGGATGAAAGCCGCCGTCGGCAATGCCGACGGCGGCTTTGTAAAAAAATATTTATATTTTTCAGTAATTTTTTTTGACCTTTTGGCCGCGCTGAATTGTCATATATATGGAAGCACCGATTGAAAACATCGGTCATAGTTCATGCAAGGAGACAGATATGGGAAAATTAGAGCGGGAGATCCGCAAACGTATGAAGCAATCTGCGGAGCCGTATGAAGTATGGGCGCAGAAGCATTCTGACGAACTCGCTAAAATTGCGGCAAAGCAGGAGTCGCGGTCGGTAGATGTCGGCGGCGCAGTAAAAGCGAAGCGTCGCATTCCGAATTTTGCATGGCTTATAGGAGCAGGAATTGTATTGCTCACTTTGATTTTGACAATATCGATTTTGCTGAGCCGAAATGCTTCCCAAACGCAGATACCGTCTCAGCCGCAGATTCCTGATTTGACATTCGGTGAAGATGCTGTCTCCGTATCGGACATGAGTGATGAAGAAATCGCCACGCTTGTCGAGTTAGTCCCTCAATTTTCGAAATTTAATATTGTTAGCGGAGCCAAAACTACGAACAATGAGGGGGGATCGTTGGTGATGCATACGCTTAGAGGAGAGTATGAAACACCTGATGATTTCTATCTGATCGAAGCGAGGGTGTTATATGATAACAATTTTGCTTTTTTGAGTCGTTTGGATTATGAGAATCTGCAAGAGATAAAGCAGTTTGGCGATACGGCTGTTAATTATCAGCTTATGATGAAAACCAATGATGATATATATCTTTATTATGCGCTTTCGGAAAGTGATGTTGGGAAAGTTTACTGGCGTATAGAATCTTTTGAGGGGCTTTTTGACGAGTGGTTGGAGATCACCTTTGCTTAAGATGGAAAAATAAAAAAGGAGGTGGATTCCGATGGGTTAATTTTGTAATGTTCCTTGTCATGGGATGAACGATAATGACAAGTAACATCGATGAGCAATTGGATTGGAGGAGAGAAAATGAACAAAAAAAAGATCATTCTCAAAACGGTTGTGGTGGTTTTGGTTGTCGGACTTTTGATTTATGTGATTTTGAGTGCGGTCGAGTATTTCAGACCGAAATATGTGACGGTTCGCATCGGCTTCAGCGATGAGCCTTATACGCCGGAGCTCGCTTTGAGTGGTTGGAATTGTTATGATTTCACGAACGGACAGCGAGGAATAGACGTGATCGAGATTTCCATTCCGTATGACGGGAAGGCGCGCAGAGTGGGGATCGTTGCATATAATGTTTATTATCTCGATGAGGAGATCGTCCCCCATAAAAATTGGGTCTTGTACGAATCGGACGATAACTACTTTAGTAAGTCATCAGACTATACAGGTCCGGATGGTGAGTACGAAACTGCCATTTCAGTCGTAAAAGATGTGGGCAAATACTGGTTTCACTGGACAACCACCAATCGGAATTGGGAGCCAAGGTCTATGACTTTCATGGTTACGGTTTATGAACCGGAAGAAAACGAAGAGCTGTGAAAAAGAGGGATATTTTACTTGATTTTCCTGACAGGATGTGTAATTTGTTCTTGAAAATAAACCAAGTCCGTTCAAAGAGTTCAAATATTTTCGCCGCCCGATGCATGCATCGGGCGGCGTTTTCCTGTTCCCGATTGACAAACGCGCGGGGCTTTGATATAATGGTCACATTATGGCAGACAAAGGAAAATTCATCGTCTTTGAAGGGACGGACGGAAGCGGAAAATCCACGCAGATGAAACAGCTCGGAAAATTTCTGAGCGGGAAGGGGATAGAATGTATTCTCACGCACGAGCCTACGGACGCACCGTTCGGGGCAATGCTCCGAGCGTGTCTCACGGGGCGCATCGAGGCGGACGAGCGAGCCATTGCGGCGCTTTTTGCGGCAGATCGGCTCGATCATATTACCAACACGGTCAACGGAATTCAGAAGCATCTTGACGAGGGGATCACCGTTCTTTGCGACCGCTACTATTTTTCATCGCTTGCATACAACGGCGGACTTGTTTCTGCGGACTGGGTGGCGCAGCTCAATGCTCCCGCAATGCAGCTTTTGCGCGCCGATCTCACGGTATTTATCGACCTTTCTCCCGAGGAGAGCATGAAGCGCATTTCCCGCCGCGGCGAGACGGAGCGCTACGAATCGCTCGAGACGCTGCGCCGTGTACGCGACGCCTATTTTGCGGCATTTGAGCGTTTCGGGAAAGAAGAAAACATCGCCGTCATCCGCAGTGAGGAAGACAGAGACCGCACGCAGGCAAATATCCGCAGAGAGGTTACAAAACTGTTCGGAGGGAAGTTATGACCGATAAACTCAACGTGGGGGAGATTCTCAAACCGCAGGGGATCCGCGGCGAACTCAAAGTCAAGCCGTTCACGGACGATGCGGAAGTGTTCCGCGATTTTGAGCGTATTTTTGTGGAGGAGACACCCTATAAAGTTCTGTCCGTGAGAACGGGCGGCGATATGGTGTTTCTCGGACTCAAGGGGGTTGCAGACCGCAACGCCGCCGAACTTCTGCGCGGAAAACAACTCTACATCCCGCGCGAGGAGGCACCCCTCCCCGAAGAAGGGAGATATTATATTGCCGATCTGCTTGGATGCAGTGTTGTCACGGACGCGGGAGATGTGCTTGGCAAACTGACAGGCGTTCGGCAGGCGGCGACGGATATCTATACTGTGGTGATGGACGGAAAAGAAGTCATGTTCCCCGCGGCGGACGGCGTCATCACGGCGGTGGATGTGCAGGGCGGCACGATCACCGTGGATAAAAAACGTTTTTATGAGGTGGCAGTGCTGTGAAGATCACCGTCCTGACGCTCTTTCCCGAAATGTTTGCGCCGCTCTATGCGAGTATCGTCGGGCGCGCCGTCAAAGAGGGGAAGATCGAACTTGAAATTGTCAACATCCGCGACTATACCGAGGACAAGCACTTAAAGTGCGACGACTATCCCTTCGGCGGCGGAGCGGGCATGGTCATGATGGCACAGCCCATCGGGAGCGCCATCGAAGCAGTCGATCCCGAACACCGCGCGCGGCGCATTTATCTCTCTCCCAAGGGAAAGGTGTTTTCTCAGGAGCGCGTCTTTTCGCTTGCCGAAGAGGAATACCTCGTTCTGCTGTGCGGACACTATGAGGGCGTCGATCAGCGCGCGATCGATCTGTTTATCGATGAGGAGCTCTCCATCGGCGACTACGTTCTAACGGGCGGCGAACTGCCCGCCATGGTCGTCGTTGACTGCGTGACGCGCTATGTGGACGGTGTTCTTTCGCCCCAGTCGCTCGTACAGGAGAGCTTTTCGGAAAACCTTCTCGAATATCCGCAGTACACCCGCCCCGTGGAGTACCGCGGACTCACGGTGCCCGAAGTGCTCCGCAGCGGAAATCATGCCGAAATCGACAAATGGCGCCGCGAACAGTCCCTTGCCGTTACCAAAAAGATGCGTCCCGATCTGTTGGGCGAAGATGGGACAACTCGCTGATGGTAAAGCGAAAACACAGTTCAGGGGCTGTCCCGGAAAGCAGTTGAGAAAAGCCCCGAAAAAGGATCCGAAAGGAAGCGTTTTATGAAGACCATTCAATGGTTCCCCGGGCACATGGCAAAGGCCATGCGCATGATGGAAGACAACTTAAAACTGTGCGATGCGGTCGTATTTGTGCTCGATGCGCGCGTACCTGCGTCCTCTTATAATGCGCGGCTCGCGGACATGGTAGGGGGAAAACCCGTCCTGTATCTCTTCAATAAGGCGGACATGGCGGACGGCGGCGCCGATGAAGCTGTGGCACTCATCAAAAAGAGCGGAAAACCCGCTTTGAAGATCGCCGCATCTTCGCCCGCATCCCTGCGGCCCTTGCAGTCCGCAATGGACGCTCTTGTCACACAAAAACGCGAACGCATTGCGCAAAAAGGTGCAGTTCGTCCCATGCGCTTTCTCATTGCGGGCATTCCGAATACGGGAAAGAGCACGCTTATCAATCTTCTTTCGGGCGGGAAGAAAACACAGGTGGGGGACAAAGCAGGCGTCACCCGTACCAAACAGTGGGTGCGGTGCGGAGCCTTTGAACTCATGGATACGCCCGGGACGATGCCGCCTTCGCTCGCCGATCAGCGGCTCGCGCGCAGGCTCGCCTATGTGGGCAGTATCAACGACGACATTCTCGATAAAGAGGAGGTCGCGCTCGCACTTTTGGAAGAGCTGTGGGAGAAGTATCCGCAGCGTCTTACTGAGCGATATTCGATCACGGGCGGAACGCCGCTCGAAATGTATGAGACGCTTTGTACGCGTCGGGGTTTTATCCTGCGCGGCGGCGATTTCGACTATACGCGCGGCGCCCTTGCACTGCTCGATGACTTCCGCAAGGGCAGACTGGGGAAAGTCTGTCTTGACAGTGCTCAGGATCTTCGCGCGGCGGGGCTCATCTGACGATCATCACATTCATATATGGACGAACTGACATACGAAAGAGAATATGCTGCAAAGGGGTTTCTGGCCGTTGCGGGCGTGGACGAGGTAGGCAGAGGCCCTCTTGCGGGACCCGTCGTCTGTGCGGCGGTCATTCTTCCGCTTGAGGAAGAAAAGCGCATTGCGGGGATCAACGACAGCAAGAAACTTTCCGCAAAAAAACGTGAGGAACTTGCCGCGCTCATCCGTGAGCGGGCGCGCGCCTATGCCATAGAGGAAGTCTCCAATGAGGTCATCGACGAGATCAATATTTTGCAGGCGACCCGCCTTTGCATGAAACGGGCTGTCGAAAAACTCTCGCCTGCCGCGGACATGGTACTCACCGACGGCAACATGACGCTGGATATTGAGGCTCCGCAGCGCAGCATTGTCAAAGGAGATGCCCTTGTCGCAAGCATCGGCGCGGCGAGCATCCTTGCAAAGGTGTACAGAGATGCGCTCATGCGTGAGTATGCCAAACTGTATCCCGAGTACGCATTCGAGCGCAATGCGGGCTACGGTACCGCGGCGCATATCGCCGCCATACGGGAGGTGGGAATATGCCCGATTCATCGCAGGACTTTCGTAACAAAGTTCTGGGACGGAAAGCTGAGAAACTGACCTGTACCTTTCTGAAACGCCGCGGCTATGCCATCGTGGAGCGCAACTTTGTGACGCCTTACGGCGAGGCGGACATCATTGCAAAGTCGGGAGACGGGACGTATTGTTTTGTGGAAGTCAAGGCGCGCACGGGAAATCCGCTCATCACTCCCGCGGCGGCGGTAACGCCGCAAAAGCAGGCGCGCTACCGTCGGATTGCTGCATATTTTTGCGCAATGCGGCGGGAAGAGGTGCCTGTGCGCTTCGACGTTGCCAGTATTCTCAATGGCGAACTGGAATATTTCGAGGACGCGTTTGTATAAAACGCGTCCGTTTTTATATGTTAGCTTGTATCGGCAAGCGTACTTTCGGATAAATGCTTAGCGCGGCGGTGCAATTTTGCACCGCCGCGCCATTTTTTTGCCTGCCATTTCTCTTTCGCTGCGCCATTTTGTATCTTACTTGCTGTTACAATCATTTTTTCTTGCTTGTCCGCCGTTCCGTTTTTTGTCTTGCCCGTGCTTGGCGCTGTTTTTCGGTCTGTCCGCAGCCTTTTCGCGAGTGGGTAGCCGTGTCTTTTTGATCTTTTCGACGTATGGAAATATCGCGGTTCGCAGTCCGTTTGCCGTTTGGGAATTTGGCTGTTTATAAACCTTTTGGCAGCATCTTTTCTGAAAAAAGCGATGAGACAAAAAAGCTGTGCGGCAGGGGTTGCCATTTTCGGGAAAGAATGGTATAATAGGGAAGAGAAATAACAATAACTCCTTCGTATGTGCGGAGGAGGGGAGCGATATGGCAACCAAGCGAACCAAAGTAACAGACAAAGTAAATTTCACGATCGAGCCTCGCTTTCCGAAATATGCGGGATATGCCGACTATTTTCTCTCCACGCCCGTATCGGTGCAGGTCAGAAACGACTTTTCCGAGACAGTCACGCTGCAGATCTCCATTGAGAGCGAGTCGGGGTTACTCATTCCCTACGAAACGCAGGCGGAAGTTCCCTTTGAGAGTTCGGTTGAACTGACGGCAGAGGGGATTTTTTCGCCGCTTTTGCTTGCGGAGAACGACGAACTCCGCGAATGCCCCATAACCGTCACGGCAAGCCTTGACGGCAAGACTGTTGCGACGGCGTCGGCTCAGATCACAGCCTTGCCCTTTGACTGGTGGGAGGGTCTGGAGGGGAATGCGGAACGCCTTGCCGCATTTGTACGCCCTCGCCTTTCCGATTGTGCCGCCGTGCTTGCGGACGCAGGAAAGCGGCTCAAGCGCTGGAACAAGAGCGCAGAGTTTTACGGCTATACGGGCACGGACAAGAATACTGTCCGCCAGATCGCTGCGGCGATTTATGCGTCCGTCAAGGCGCTTTCCATCGAAAAGGACGGCGAGTGCGATTTTTCGGCGCCTTTGTGCGTCTCGCGTCCGGGGTCCATTCTCAAAGAAAAACTGGCAACATCCGCCGAGCTTGCCGTCTTTCTGACGGCATGTTTCGAGGCGGCGCATCTCAACCCCGTGCTTGCGGTCGGGAAGGGCGGCGCGGCAGTCGGCGTGTGGCTGTATGAGAGCTGTTTCCTCGATACCGTCACGGACGATGCGGAGATCGTCGGCAAATACGTCTCCGAGGGAATCAACAATTTAAGCTTTTTTGACGTCGAGGATATTTACCCTTCGTCCAACGCGGCGTTTACGCCTTCCGAGGGGCATTTCAGGCAGAAGCTCAAGAGCGGGTGCTACGAATATTTTGTGGACGTCCATCGCTGCCGCATGGGCGGCGTGCGCGCCTGTCCCGTGCGCGGAAAGGGACTCAAGGGATACGAACTTCTCAAAGAAGAGGAGATGTCGGACGAGTCCGCACCCGCGCCCATTCCCGCGTTCCGCCAGCTCAAACTGGAGGGCAAGCAGCCCAAGAACAAGCAGTGGGAGCGCAGGCTTCTCGATCTGACCACCAAGAATGCGCTCCTCAATTTCAACGGCAGGAACGCAGTGCACCTGTACGAGGCAGGCGCAGACGAACTCTATTCGCTGCTTGTTGATAAGGGCGGTATGCGCCTGAAGGGCGCGGCGGTGCCTGCGATTGTGCAGCCGTTCGGCGGAGACCTTCCCCGCCAGCAGAAAGAGCTTGTCCTGCTCGAGCAGAGAAAGGGGATTCTGCGCGCCTATGACGATACCAAGACAGCGGGCGAGACGGCGAGCCGGCTCATGCGCCGCAACCGTGAAGCGGAGGAGGAGACGGGCGCAAAAGTGCTCTATCTTGCCTTCGGATTTTTGCGCTACGCGGGCACGGACGGCATCACGCGCTATGCGCCTTTGGTGCTCGCCCCCGCGCGCATCGGCAGAGCCAAGGGGAACGAGGATTTCTCGGTCAGCGTGTCGCCCGATGAGGGATATTCGGTCAACTCGACCCTCCTCGAGTTTTTGAAGCAGGAGTTCAATATCGACGTAAGAGGCCTTGGCGGGGACGTGGGCGCCCTGAAAATTGCCGAGATCCTTGCCATGGTGCGCGCAGAGACGGCGAACATGAAGGGGTGGGAAGTTGTTACGGACATCTATCTTGCCGCTTTCTCCTTCCAGAGCTACCTCATGTGGAACGATATCCGTTCCAATATCGGGGAATTGTCCAAGAACGCCATTGTGTCGGCGCTCATGAACAACCGCATGGAAAGGCTGGAGACCGCCGCACCGCCCGAAGAGGACGACGGCGATCCCGAGGGAGTGCTATTGCCGCTTCCGTCGGACAGCTCGCAGTATTCTGCAGTTGCGCTCTCGGGCGCAGGCGCGAGCTTTGTCCTGCACGGTCCGCCCGGAACGGGCAAGAGCCAGACGATCACAAATATCATTGCAAATGCTCTTTCGGACGGGAAGAAAGTGCTGTTTGTCGCGGAGAAGAAAGCGGCGCTCGACGTCGTCAAAAAGCGTCTGGACAGCATCGGGATCGGCGAATTTTGTCTGGAACTGCATTCTAACAAGACGGACAAGACGGATGTTCTGCGCCGCCTTGAACAGACGCTTGCGCTTGCAAAGACGGAGGACGTATCGGGATTTTCCGAGCGCGCCGCCGAGCTCGTCGCCCTGCGCGAGGAGCTCAAGGCGCCCATGCACGCCCTGCATGAAAAGCGCAGACTGGGAATTTCCGTCTATCAGGCGATCCTTCTCTATCTGAAAAACAAGAACGCGCCCGACATTCTCGACATCGAGAGTTCCTTCTACGATTCACTCACCGAGCAGAAACTTTCCGAATGCCGCCGCATGATTCTCTCTGCCGCGGCTGCCGCCAAGGAATGCGGCGGGGTACGCAATTCGCCCTTCGACAACGTCAATCTCACCGAGTATTCGCAGACCCTGCGGGACAAGCTGTTCTGTGCCTGCGAGGTCATGCTCGCCGAGATCAAACACTTGAAGGCGTTCCTGGCGCTCTTTTTGGAATTTTACAGACAAAAGGTCTCCACGCTCACCCTGCGCAAGATCCGCGCATTCTCCGAACTTGCCAAAAAACTCGTCGCGGGAACGTATGACAAGTACTTCATGGGCGTGGACGAGGCGGAGTTCTATCTCTTCTTCAATGCGAACAAGCGATTGGATACCTGTCTCGAGTACTACTACAAGCACTTCAAATCGCTCGTCGAACTGGATAAGGAGCTTCCCGAACTTAAAAAATTCTGCGAGGAAGGGGGCGACTGGAAGATCAGCCGCACGGCAAAGGCGATCGCAAAGAAGCTGGACAAGGTGGCGCTTCGGCCGATCAACGAGGACGACATTCCCAAATTCCTTGAGACGCTTTCGGAAATCTATGCCGCGATCGGCAGGGTGACCGGCCATACACAGCTTTCTCGCGCTTTCACGGACCGTGCGGGACGCATCAACTTTAAAAAGCGTGCCGACTTCCTTGCCGATCTCAACGATCTGCATGCGCGCGCAGGCGCCGTGTTCATGGATTATAACCCCGACGCGTTCAACGGGATGTGCATCCGCGCGACGAGCGGATATACTGTTCCCGTACTGGAAGGGTATCTCAAAGCGGCGGAGAGTTACTTCCTCGCGCAGGAGTCCTTCCTTTCGATCACGAACGCCGACAGGAACAAACTGAAAGAGGAGGACGTGCTCGATTACTTCTCCTCCAAGGCGAGCGCACTCATCGACAACATTGACATGCTGCCCAACTGGTGCATGTACCGTGCGACGGCGCTCAGACTCTCCGAACTCGGGCTCAACTTCATTACGGAAGCGCTCGAGAGCGGAAGATTCCGCACCGACAACGTCCTTGAGGGCTTTGAAAAGAACGTCTACCGCAATTTCCTCGAGATCAATATTCCCTCCGATCCCGCGCTCTCGCGCATGACGGTGGGGACGCTCGAAGAGACGGTGGAAAAATTCCGTCTTCTCTGGGACGATTTTGCTAAGCTCACGCGCGATCACATCCGTGCAAAGCTCATCTCCCGCCTGCCCGCGCCCGATTGCGAAGGCAGTCTTTCGGTCGAACTCAATTCCTTCACGCGCCTTTCCAAGAGCAATCTGCGCGGCGCGGGACTGCGTGCCATGTTCGCCGAGATCCCTACGCTCATGGGGGTTGTGGCGCCCTGTATGCTCATGAGCCCCACCACGGTGGCGCAATATCTCCAGCCCGTTGCCGATCAGTTCGATCTCGTCATCTTCGACGAGGCGTCGCAGATGTCCACGGCTGAGGCGATCGGCTCCATTGCCCGCGCAAAGGCTGCGATCGTCGTCGGCGACCCCAAGCAGCTTCCGCCTACGGCGTTCTTCCATGCCGCCTATGTGGATGAGGAGAACCTCGAGAACGAGGACCTTGAGAGCGTGCTCGACGACTGTCTCGCGCTCGGTATGCCCGAGCGGCACCTCGTATGGCACTACAGAAGCAAGCACGAGAGCCTCATTGCGTTCTCGAACAGCATGTACTACGACAACCGTCTGTGCACGTTCCCTTCCCCCGATGCGATGGACAGCCATGTGAAGCTCATTCTTGTGGACGGAACGTACGACCGCGGTTTCACCAAGCGCAACCGCAGGGAGGCGGAGGCGCTCGTCAAGGAAGTCGTGCGCAGACTCTCCGATCCTGTGCTCTCCAAGTCCAGTATGGGGATTGTCACATTCTCAAGCGCTCAGCGCGACGACATCGACCGACTTCTCACCAAAGAGATCGTCGCCCGTCATCTGGATGCCGCCGCATATGACCGCGAAGAGCCGCTCTTTGTGAAGAACCTCGAAAATGTGCAGGGCGATGAACGCGACGTCATTTTGTTCTCCGTCTGCTATGGTCCTGACAGTACGGGACGCGTGTCCCTCAACTTCGGTCCGCTCAATCAGGTGGGCGGCTGGCGACGACTCAACGTCGCCGTCTCGCGTGCAAGAGAGGAGATGCTCGTGTTCTCCACGATGACCTCGCCCATGATCGATCTTGCCAAGACTTCCTCCAAGGGCGTCGCAGGGCTCAAGGCGTTCCTTGAATTTGCCGAGAAGGGCAGAACGACGCTCGCCGCGCCTTCGGCGTCCGTGCGTACGGGTGCGGGGATCGGCAAGTATATCGCCGAGGAGCTCACCGCCTGCGGCTACGAGTGCAGGTATGACGTCGGCGTATCCGATTTCAAGGTGGATGTCGGCGTGGTCGATCCCAAGAATAAGCACCGCTTTATTTTGGGCGTTCTGTGCGACGGTGCCGATCAGTTCTCCGTCAAGGACCGCAATATTCTGCAGGTGCAGACGTTGAAGCGCTGCAACTGGAACGTGGTGCGTGTCAACAGCGTCAACTATTACAACAACCCCAAGCGGGAAATCAAGCGCATCAAGGATATCCTCGACCGCCTGACGGGTGCGGACAGCAAGCCGGGGAGCTGGATCTCCAAGTGGTCCAAGCCTTATAAGGCAGTCAAGGCGACGGGCAGCGAAGTCGCGGCATTCGTCACGGGCGGTGAGAACGATACCGCCATCATGGCGCGGCTCAAAGAAATCGTTGCGGCGGAGGAACCCATTTCGCGTTCCTTCCTGAAAAAGCGGCTTCTTTCTACGTTCGGCATCCAGAAGAGCGGCTCCAAGGTGGAAGCGCGTCTGGATGCGCTCATCGACGGCTGCGGATTCAACCGCGACCGCGTGATGAATACCGATTATTTCTACAAGAATCCCCGCGCGATCGAGATCGGAAAGTTCCGAACCGAGGGCGAGGACGCCATCAGACGAAGCGGAGACGATCTCACGGTCTATGAAGTGGTTTCCGTTGTCAAAGCGGCGCTCGGCGAGCGCGTCGCGCTGTACATGGATGAGCTGTGTGCGCTCCTTGCGGGCGTGTTCCCCGCCGTAAAACAGGGAGAACGCTTCCAGAGCTTCTTGCGTGACTGTATCGCTTACGGGGAAGAAAAGGGACTGTTCGTGCGTTCTGTTTCGGACAGAATTTCGCTTGCCTGAATTTTCGCCGTCCCGTTGTTCGGGACGGCATTCCCGTTTGGACGAAGATTTTTTGCGGGCTCTTAAAACGAGTGAATCTTTGTGCGGGCAAGGGTTTTCCTGCATAAGCGGAGCAGGACTTGGGGAAGGATAGAAAACAAAGGATAGAAAACAGTTGACATTGCCCTATGTTTATGGTATGATTTGACAGTCGGAGCGCGGAAAGACGGCGCTCGGCATAAGAGGAATTCATGAAGGTAAAAATCAAACGGAGGATGAGTATCTGGCAGTCCCTTGCCGTGGGGTATTTTCTCATCGTCCTCGTCGGCGGGTTTTTCCTGACGCTTCCCATCTCTTCGGCAGACGGGGCATGGACGCCTTTCATCGATGCGCTGTTCACTGCCACATCCGCCACCTGCGTCACGGGATTGACGCCCGTTGTCCCGGGAGTGCATTGGAATGCGTTCGGACAGGTCGTCATTCTTCTTCTCATTCAGATCGGCGGGCTCGGCTTTACCACGCTTGTCTCCATTTTGTTCATGGCGATCGGCGGGAGGAGCTTCGGACTCTATGAGCGCACCGCTATGGCGCAGTCGGTGGGGGAAAGCCGCCTTACGGGCATCAAGACGCTCGTCAAGCGTATTCTCATCGGGACGCTGATCTTTGAATTCGCGGGCGCACTTCTGCTCATGATCAGGTTTATTCCCGATTTCGGCGGGATCGGCGTCTGGTATGCGTTCTTCCATGCGATCTCCGCGTTCTGCAATGCGGGTTTTGACATCATCGGTCTTCAGGGACAGTCGCTTTCCGACTATGCGCGCGATCCGCTTGTCTCTCTCGTCATCTGCATTCTCATCATCATCGGCGGACTCGGTTTCTGTGTATGGGGGAATGTGGCGGACTGCAAGTGCAATCCCAAAAAGTTCCAGTTTTATACCAAACTTGCGCTCATCGGTACGGGCGTGCTTTTGGTCGCAGGAACCTTTTTGTTCCTGCTCTTTGAATGGAATAATCCCAACTACGAAGGGTATACGTTCGGCGAAAAACTGCTCTGTTCCTTCTTCAATTCGGTCACGGCGCGTACGGCAGGGTTCTTTACCACGCCGCCCGAGTCCTTGTCCAACAGCGGCTGCCTTCTGATGATCATTCTCATGTTCATCGGTGCATGTTCGGGTTCGACGGGCGGCGGCGTCAAGGTGAGCACCTTTACCGTCATCATCATGGGCATGATCTCCGTCATGCGCGGGAAAAGGGATATCACGATCGGCAAACGCCGCATCGATCAGAGCGTTCTGGGTCAGGCGCTTGCGGTCTTTGTAGCCTATCTTGTTCTGACGGTCTCGGCAACGTTGCTCATCAACGCCATTGAACCGGATGCCGTCGCCGCTTTTGATGCGGTCTCTTTCGAGACGGTCTCGGCGATCGGAACGGTCGGACTTTCCATGGCACTCACGCCTCTTCTTTCTCCCGTTTCCAAGATCATCATCATCATATTGATGTATCTCGGGCGCGTCGGCATTCTCACATTCGCCTTTGCGCTCAAACGCAGAAAGAAGGCGGAAGCGGCTGTGCGCCGTCCCATCGATACCGTCTTTATCGGATAACGGGTTGTTGTCGTTTTCAATTTGATTGCTATTTCATTCTGACAGGAGAATTTTATGATTTCCGTATTGCTCATCGGCATGGGAAAATTCGGCAAAACGCTGGGCGAAAAACTGCTCGGCATGGGGGACGAAGTGATGATCGTCGACAAGAACGAGGATGTCATCAACTCGCTCGCACCCCGCTATACCAATGCGCTCATCGCAAATTGCATGAGTATGGATAACCTCGCGACCATGGATATCCCTTCGTTCGATGTCTGTGTCGTCGCGATCGGTGAGGACTTCCAGGCATCGCTCGAGATTACGTCCAACCTCAAGGACTGCGGAGCAAAGAAGGTCGTCTCGCGCGCCATGACCGAGATCCAGCGTAAGTTCCTTCTGCGTGTCGGCGCGGATGAAGTCATCTATCCCGATGCGGATATCGCCGAAAAACTTGCCGTGCGTCTCAATACCGAGAACGTCATCAACTTTGTCGACCTCGATTCTCAGTATGCCATATTCGAGATCGAACTCCCCAAAAAATGGCTGAAAAAGACGCTTGTCGAGGTCAATCCGCGCGTCAATTACGGGATGAACATCCTTACCATCAAAAACAGCGGTGAGATCATCTATTCGATCGGCGGTGACTATGTGTTCCGCGAAGGTGATCAGCTCCTCGTGTTCGGCAATACCGAACGCATTCTCGCTTTTACCAACAAACAGAAATAACGAAAACAGGCTGCAAAGATGCACTCTGCAGGCAAATGCGCCGCGGCACATACGTGCCGCGGCGCATTTTAATCAAAAAACGCATATGATACGCTCAAAAAGGGCTCCTTTGCGACTTGGCACATTTGCAATTCCCAACATGCGCGACGGGGCGCATCTGTGCGGCTTTGCATGCGGCTCAGTATATTCTTCAAAGCGTCGGAGCATGCGGCGGAAAGAAAAAGCGTTTTTTGAAACGGGTTCAAATGCGGGGACAGGAGGAAAGAGACAGTCTGAACGTCGCTGACAAACAGATCGGAAAAGGGCAAACGGGCGGATAACGTTCAGGAAAATCAACAACATCAAAAAAAGGAAGCTGTTTTGACAGCTTCCTTTCTTGCTTGTTTGTGATGCCCGAAAGGGACGTTTTACGCCTTGTTTGCGGAGCCGAGCACGTTGATGATCTTGTGCTTGACCATTTCCTTCATGTTCGTACGAGCGTCGCCGAGGTACTGGCGGGGGTCGAAGTGGGAAGGATTCTCCGCAAAGTGCTTGCGGATGGCAGCCGTGAAGGCGACGCGCAGGTCGGAGTCGATGTTGATCTTGCAGACAGCGAGCGCAGCGGCCTTTTTGAGTTCGCTTTCGGGGATACCGATGGCGTTGGGCATGGAACCGCCGAACTCATTGACAATGGCGACCTGTTCCTGAGGCACGCTGGAAGCGCCGTGCAGGACGATGGGGAAGCCGGGCAGGCGCTTGCCGATCTCTTCGAGGATATCGATGCGAAGTTTGGGATCCTGGCCGGGCTTGAACTTATAGGCGCCGTGGCTGGTGCCAATGGCGATTGCGAGGGAGTCGCAGCCCGTTCTCTGAGTAAACTCTTCAACTTCGTCGGGGGAGGTAAACATAGCGTCGTGAGCTTCGACCTTCACGTCGTCCTCGACGCCTGCGAGTTTGCCGAGTTCCGCTTCTACAACGACGCCGTGCGCGTGTGCATACTCGACGACCTTTTTGGTGAGGGCGATGTTCTCTTCCCAAGGCTTGCTGGAAGCGTCGATCATGACGGAAGTGAAGCCGCCGTCGATGGACGCCTTGCAGATATCAAAATCTGCGCCGTGGTCGAGGTGCATAGCGATCGGGATGTCCGTCGTCTCGACTGCAGCCTGGACGAGGTGGCGAAGATACACGGGGTTTGCGTACTTTCTTGCGCCTGCGGAGACCTGCAGGATGACGGGGGAGCGGCATTCATTTGCAGCTTCCACGATCGCCTGGACCATCTCCATATTGTTGACGTTGAATGCGCCGACTGCATAGCCGCCCGCATACGCCTTTTTGAACATTTCAGTCGTAGTGACCAAAGGCATGAAGGTTTCCTCCGAGAAAATCTTTTTTACATATTATAAAACTTTTCGGGGTAAAAAGCAATACTTTTGCGGAAATTTTAAGGGGGAAATTCACGAAGTAAAAAAAATTAAAAAATTCCGTTGACAGGCGGGAAAAAGTGTAGTACAATATTATTTGGACAAGGGCGCCTTTATGGGCGCTGAAAAAAATTGTGTTCGGAGGATTTCTCAAATGGCAAACGTTAAAGTTGCGATCAATGGATTCGGCCGTATCGGTCGTCTCGCTTTCCGTCAGATGTTCAAAGCACCCGGTTATGAGATCGTTGCGATCAACGACCTTACAAGCCCCACGATGCTTGCACACCTTCTCAAGTATGACTCTGCACAGGGCAGATATGCTCTTGCTGACACCGTGAGCGCGGACGAAGAAGCCGGCACCATCACGGTCGACGGAAAGACCATCAAGATCTATAAAGAAAAGGACGCAGTCAACCTTCCCTGGAAGGAACTCGACGTCGACGTCGTGCTCGAGTGCACGGGCTTCTACACCTCCAAGGCAAAGGCTCAGGCGCACATCGATGCAGGCGCTAAGAAGGTCATCATCTCCGCTCCCGCGGGCAACGACCTGCCTACCATCGTCTACAGCGTCAACGAAAAGACCCTGAAGCCCACGGATACCATCATCTCCGCTGCTTCCTGCACGACCAACTGCCTTGCTCCCATGGCTGACACGCTGAACAAGCTGTCCAAGATCAAGAAGGGCTACATGACGACCATCCACGCTTACACGGGCGACCAGATGGTTCTCGACGGACCTCACCGCAAGGGTGACCTGCGCCGTG
>ERZ1643246.536-NODE-536-length-48481-cov-9.288089_pt1 | contig 48481 bp, 48 predicted proteins | sample MGYA00579265_ERZ1643246 | MGnify/ENA primary metagenome ERZ1643246 (study PRJEB29033, sample SAMEA4952261) | chicken gut metagenome | biome: Broiler Chicken; feature: Gastrointestinal Tract; material: Caecum | place: Ireland | collected 2018 | study: Broiler... | reverse complement strand
TACTTTTCCGAAAACACTTTGATAAGTTTAGCCAGTGTCTGACTTCCAACAGCCTCAGAAGCACCGATTACAACCATCCCACTGATGTCATTTTGCCGCTCCACAAAAGATTTTTCCAGACGATCTGCCAGCTCAATGATCTCCTGCGCCCGCTGTCGGAAAAAGATGCCGTCATCAGTCAAAGTCAGACCGTTTTTTCCCCGCAGCATCAACGTAGTACCCAATTCACGTTCTAGTTCCATCATCTGGCGGCTCAAAGTGGGCTGAGTGATATGCAGGATATCTGCAGCTCTTGTAATATTCCCTTCCTGTGCTGCCGCCAAAAAGTAACGTAGTGTACCCGGTCAAGAAGATCCAGGCACCGCTGTATATAACAAAACACATCAGGAATTGTCGGGCTGTTGTCCATCATGGGGTTTCCATTGACATTCCATAAATTGCATCTCAGAAAATACGGCTGTAAATATTGAATCTTCCGGCGAACATGCATAGATTCCAAATCTGATTTTATCAGCTCCATGAAACATATGGCAGATTCTCATTTGTGTAAAATCTTTGCCATCCACAGAACATTCAATACGGTAATCATCTTCCCTTCTGCTGAAACGATACCACATCGTCTTGATCGATGCGTCTATTGCAGTAGTCGCCCAGTCAGAGTATCCAAGATTTGTTACAACACTGCCCAGATGCTGGTATTCTGAATTTTCATATTCAACCGATGCTTTTAACCAGTTTTCACTGTCCAGATACATCACTATGCCACACTGGTCAAAGCGGTGGTGACTTTCTGTAAATTCCGTTTTCACTACAAAACTGAAAAATTTTTCTTCAGTTTCTGTCTGAAAAATCGGTGCGTTATCATTCCGAAAATGATAATATGTTCTTTGCCATAAATCCGTATGCGGCTTTGTCGTAATATAGATTTTATGATCTTGTACTTGATATTCCTTTGGTTCACGTATCCAATAAAATTTCATTTTCTCCATATAAGTTTCCCTTCTCAGACTTCAAATTTTATGTATCACAGGTTTTTACAATTGAATTACCTTCGGTTCCGCCGTGAAAGAATAAATTGTTGCCATACCATGTTCAAAATAAAATACTGTCATTAAATTGTCGTCAACGGTGTACATACCGCTCAGCGCAGCCCTATTCTCATCCATCATAGCTACCCTTGCTTCCCGGCGCATATCTTCCCTAACTTCACCTTCAATACGAATCCATGTTCCTTTGTTCATGCCACAAATTTCAACTTTTCCATTTTTCTTCATCTGCTGATAAACTTTTTTTGATTATTCGTAACAAAATATAGTTTTCCTTCGTAACCGCAAACAGCACCAAAAGGACGCACATGCGGTTGTCCATCCTCACAGGTAGCAAGATAAAACGTTCCACAAGATTTCAGATACTCTAAAGCTTCCTTCATTGTAAAAACTCCTTTCATATTTTCAATTGATCTTTTTGTTAATTACACGTATAATTATAATCTATGAGAACATTAAAACAAGTATGATATTTAATGATACCAGTATCAAAAAGGAGCGTATATAAATGTCCAAAAAAGAATTGTTCGGTCTTTGTCCCTATGTGACGGCGCAAAAAGTATTGACTGGAAAATGGTCTATGTATATCTTATATCTGTTAATCGACGGGCCAGTACGATTTAATGAATTACTAAGGCGCATGCCAGAAGAAATGACACACACAACTTTATCCAGGCAGCTTAAAACCCTTGAAAATGAAGGTTTAATCGTCCGCACAGAATATCAACAGATACCTCCGAAAGTCGAGTACAGCCTAAGCGAAATCGGCGAAAAATTCAGAAAGGTTTTGGATGTTCTCGAAATTTGGGGAAATGAATACATTGCCTATCTAGATTATATCAAAAAACAGCAAGTTTAACTTGCTGTTTTTCCCTCACTCTTATATTTTCGAAGAAGTATTGTGTCATTCACTATCGATACCATAAAACAAGCCGACTCTGACTATTGTGTAATCTGAGGAAACAGAGAGGCATCCGTGTGGGGCAGGAAACAACATGCCACAAATTCATCCATGTAAGAGGGAACTGTGCTGAGTTCCAGATAAGTCATATTTGCAGCCAATTCATAAGTTTTTCTCTCTGCCTCTGAAGATAACAGCATCGAATAGGCTCCTGTCAGAGACGAATTGCCAATATAATGGAATTTTTCAATCTCTATATCCGGAAACATGCCGATGCGTACAGCATTCTTCATATTAATTCCGCTTCCAATTCCACTGGCGACATATACTTTCTCAATCATTGACACATCAAAATCCAGGGATTTCAGCATCGTGCGGATCGCTGAAAAAATAGCTCCTTTTGCCCGGATAAAATTGTCAATGTCTACTTCTGTGATCTCAATATCTTTAGGTCCGTCCGTTTCTTTTTGATATGCCAGGACGTAACTTCCCATACCATATATAGATCCCGGCGGATTCTCTCACCTGTCCGCACAAATTTTCCTTTTGGATTGATCATTCCTGTGCGGAACAGTTCACTGATCGTATCAATAATTCCCGAACCGCAGATTCCTATGGGTTTCTGATCTTCACTGCCAATTATTTTAAGTCTTGGCTCCATTGTAACCTCATCAATTTCACATGCTTCTATGGCTCCATCTGTGGCCCGCATTCCACAACTGATATCTCCCCCTTCGAATGCCGGTCCCGCCGAGCACGCACAGCACATCATAAACTCATTATTTCCAAATACCAGCTCTCCATTCGTTCCCAGATCGACAAAGAGAGAAAACTCTGGCTCATTCCAAAGCAGGCTGACCAAGGTCCCGGCCGTAATATCCCCTCCTATGTTTCTCAGAAATAAAAAAAGACTGATCCCAACTCCTTTTGGAGAACTGATGTATAACCAGGCTGTTCATCTCATAGAAGAATTTCAAAAAGCTTTGGAAACACTGGAAAAAGCAAAAAGAGAAGCAGCTTCCCTGAAAATCGGTCTTGCAGCCAATGTATTCAGCGCATTGAAGATTGAATCTCTGATTGCGCAATTTCAGGAGCAAAACCCTGCCATTTCCATAAAAATCTCTAATGAAACAGATTATATCTGTGAGACAAAAATTGAAAATGGAGAGTTGGACGCCGCATTCAGTATGGGGCCATTCACGTCCCCAGATATTGTAAGCTATTATCTGACCTGCGAGTCCATTTATGCACTGCTTCCTAAAGCTTATCCTATTGGAAACAAAAATACATTGAATATCTCTGACCTTTATAGTGAAGCTTTGATTACTTCCGACATCCAGAACAAAGGATATGCTGTATTATTAAAAGATTTTCAGAAAAAAGGCCTGACTCCACACATTGTTTTTCACTCCGATGAGCCCTTAAGCCATCTGGAACTCGTGAGAAAAAACATAGGAATCTCTCTGTTCCCGGAGCACTGGCTTCCAATGCTAAATTCCATCGATGACGTAAGAGCACTCCCTGTCTGCGATTTGCACAAACGTGAACTTTTCATGATCCTGAAAAAAGGAGTTTCTGAAAACCACATCCGTGATAAATTTGTTCACTTTATCTGCAGAGCTTTCGAGACTTTTTGCTGATCATGGAACCAAATGGCATTTCAAGATCCACTCGCACAGTATATCATATTTCCCCTCTTCTGTACTGCCCCGGGGACATACCGCAATACTCTCGGAAGACTTTTCCGAAATAGCTGGTGGATTGAAATCCACATAAAAAACATATCTCAGAGAGAGTCTTATTCGTATTAGTAAGCAGATATGCAGCCTGCGAAAGGCGATACTCGCAAAGATATTCTGCCGGAGTCTTCTTGATGACTGTGCGGAAACAACGAAAGCACCCGCTTCTGCTGATATTTGCCGCTTCCGCAATTTCATTGATGGAAATATTCTCACTGTAATGTGAATGGATATAAGACAACATATCACGAAGACGCTGATCTTGTATCCGGTCTGCTCTGGAGCGTTCTGGAAATTTTTCCATCCCGGATATCAGAAGAAATAACTGCCTCCAAAGCTGACAAATCAGCTCCATACACTGCAGCTCATATCCGGCGTCTTCTTGATCAAGATTCTGCATCTGACGGATACACGACAGCAAAGGTTCCTCTTTTCTTTCTTCCCCTCTTAAGAATAAGCCTGCAATGGAGGACTGAATAACCGGAACCACATTTTTCCGGTAAATTTCCCCAAATGGAAAAAGTGAAAAAAAGTCTGCAGGAAACGCGAAACCAAAGACCTCTGTGCCGGGCTCTGTCTGCACTCCTCTGTGGAGAGATCGGGAATTCACAAAAAATCCATCCCCAGCTTCCAGAATCTGCCCCTCCTGCTCGGATTTCCCATGATGAATAAACCCTTTCATTTTTCCCTGAAGTACAATTCCAAATTCAAACGCCTCATGCCAGTGATAACTCCACTCACCATTTAAATAATCATCCAAATGATCTTCATAAATAGAAAGCGGAAAACTTCCGCTTGGATATTCAATTTTTTCCCATAGATTTTCTGCTGTCACAATTGTCTTGTAATGCATATTTTCACCTTTTTTGACACGATTTTTATATAAATTGGCACTTATCGGTATATACGGCATGAAAAAACTGTCTTAAAATTATACAGTTAAAAAATGATGAAGTCAATGGAAAGGATGGATGTATCTTTGAACCGGGTAAAAAACATGACTGTGGGAAGCCCGCTGAAACTATTGATTTTCTTCTCAGCTCCGCTGATTGCGGCGAATTTCGGTCAGCAATTATATATGATCGTGGACGCAATCATCGTCGGAAGAGGAGTTGGCGTGGAGGCACTGGCTTCTGTCGGCGCAACAGACTGGTCTTATTGGTTAGCACTGTGGGTTGTACAGGCATTGACTCAAGGTTTTGCGATTCCCATCTCACAATATTTCGGAGAAGGTAATCACACAAGACTTCGCCAGACCGTCGCCATGTCCATCAAGCTTTGTATTCTCATTGGAATTGTCCTGACTGTGATCTGCCTTTTGATTGCGCGGCCGTTGCTGCGTCTTTTGCAGACACCGGAGAATATTTTCGCAGGCGCTTTGGAATATCTGCTTACCATGTACGGAGGAATTCTCATCGTCATGGCTTATAATATGGCAGCCTCCATTCTGCGCGCGCTGGGTGATGGAAAAACGCCATTGATTGCGATCTCAATCGCCGCTGTCACAAATATTATCCTGGACCTTTTGTTTGTTCTCGTATTTCAATGGGGAATTATAGGTGCTGCAGTTGCCACGGTTACCGCACAGCTGTTTGCGTTTCTCTACTGTTTTCGAGTGTTGAAAAATCTGGAATTGATGAAAATCAAAAAAGAAGACTGGAACTTCCGAAGAGACATTGTCTCCCGTCAGTGCAGTCTTGGCGCGCCTCTCGCGCTGCAGCATATTCTGATTTCAGTAGGCGGAATGATCCTGCAGTCTGCCATCAACAAACATGGTTTCCTTTTTATCGCAGGTTTCACCGCGACGAACAAGATTTACGGACTCCTGGAAAGCTCCGCTATCTCCCTTGGATATGCGGTGACTACTTACATGGCTCAAAACTATGGCGGTGGATTTTACAGCCGCATTCGAAAGGGTCTGAAGACAGCTGTACTGATCGCTGTTCTTCTGTCAGTCCTGGTTTCCATCACAATGATTTTCGCAGGAAAACCAATTTTGAGTCTGTTTATCGACAATGCCAGCACAAATGCGTCCGAGACACTGGAAATTGCTTACCACTATCTTTATATCATGAGCTGCCTGCTTCTCTCACTGTATTTCCTATATGTTTTCCGAAACACTTTACAGGGATTGGGGAACGCAATTGCACCTCTTCTGTCAGGGATTATGGAATTCTTTGCCAGAGTTTCTGTCGCTTATGTCTTTACACGTATCTGGGGCGACGAATGGATATTCTTCGCAGAACCTTCTGCGTGGATCGCGGCAATGGTCATATTAATTCTCATCTGCCTAAGATCGGTCCATCGTCTTCCGTTATCTGATTCCGGACAGACTGACCTTTGAAACGGAAAGAAAAGACCAACTCATAAAAAATCCACGGATCTTTATGGTTGGTCTTTTCTTTATATCTCAGGGTGCAAAAACATTCTGCACTCCCTTCAAAATTTTCTTATTTTACTTCCACCAATTCAATCTGGAAATTCAGTTCCTTGCCTGCCATCTCATGATTGGCATCAAAAGTAATCGTCTTCTCTTCCTTCGCAGTAACCTTCACCGGGAATGGCTGTCCGTATTGATTGGACAGATAGACCTGCTGTCCTACTTCCAGAGCCTCTGCTCCGGGAAGCTGTGCGATCTCAACTGTGAAAATCGCATTAGGATTTGGCATTCCGTAAGCCTCCTCCGGCATCAAGTGTACATCTACAATCTGACCCACTTCCATATCAGCCACTGCTTTGTCAAATCCTTGAATCATCTGTCCTGCACCGCAGACAAATTCCAATGGTTCACCGCGGTCATAAGAGGAATCCAACTGCGTTCCATCGTTAAAGGTTCCTCTATAATGAGTGCGGCATACTTTACCCACATTTCTTCCAGTCAGCGCAGTATGGGAGCCGCATCCACCGCCGCAGTTTTCTCCGCAGGAATGCTCTTCCCCGTGTTCTCCGCAGCTGTGTCCTTCTTCATGGTGATGATCACAGGTCGCTCCCATAGATACCAGCTCACCTTTTAAATAAGCTTCCACCGCTTCATCTGCGTCTCCCTGGGCTCCGGAACATAACTCCACACCTGCATCGGCAAGGGCTGCCTGGGCTCCGCCTCCAATGCCTCCGCAGATCAGTACATCAACCGACTGGTCAGCCAGAAGTCCTGCCAGCGCGCCATGTCCAGTTCCGTTGGAACCGATAATCTCACTGGAAACCACCCGATTATCTTCCACATCATACACCTTGAAAAATTCTGTTTTTCCAAAATGCTGGAAAATCTTTCCCTCATCATAAGTTACTGCAATCTTCATTTTCCTTCTCCTTTTTCTTGATTTTTATATATAGCCGAATCACATAGCACTTGCCTAATCATTCTAAAGCTTTTCTTTTGGATTTACAAGCATGAATTTACAATCCGTCAGGACACATCACTTTTACATTTTTTCGAAACGATACTTTTATTGAAGATTAGATTACGCAAGCACCAGTGCAGGATGAAAATTCAGATAATCCCCGGATACCAGCATATAAGAAATCCCCTGAAAGTTTCCACGGATGCTGTCCCCAAATCTGCTCTCTCCATGGCAGTGGGAATAGACAACCGCAGTCACACCATATTCCCGGGCGATCTCCGTAAAAGGAGAAATCTTCTCAAGAATATTCGTCGGCGGATAGTGCAAAAACATGATATATTTTCGATATCCTGCTGCCTCAGCCATCTGAAAAGATTCCCGAAGACGTTCCATCTCTCTGGATACCAATTTCTTCGCATGATTTTCCTTCTCTTCATCCCACCCGACTACCTGTCCCCGTCGGTTCAGATAAAAAGGCCCTTCAAAAGTGAAACCCTTCGTCCCCACCAGAGCATAATCCTCATATACCGCAAAATTATTCTGCAGAAAAAATAACTTTTCTCCAAATTCTTCATTCAGACGGTTTGTCTTCTTCGCGTCCCAGAACATATCGTGATTTCCACGAAGAAGAATTTTTCGTCCCGGCAGGTTCTCAATAAACTGAAGGTCCTCCCGGCACTCTGCCAGTTTTCTTCCCCAGGAATGATCTCCTGTCAAAACCAGTGTATCTTCTGGTCTCACAATCTGATTCACATATTTTTCGATCTTGCGTTCGTGATGCCTCCACACTCTTCCGAAAGCATCCATCGGTTTCTGAACCTGAAAGCTAAGATGCAGATCCCCCAATGCATATAAAGCCATAGAACCATCCTCTCAAGTTTCTGCTGTCATGCCGCTTTTTATGAAATTCTGGATGTGAACAGGGATACAACCCCTATAACCAGCAAAATCGGAAGAGCGATCGAAAAAAGTCCTCCGATGACGAGTCCAATCAGGATTACCGGAAGCAGCACCACTGTGAGAAGGAACTTTGAAATTCCCCAGGCTGCCTTAATCCCGAAAATAAGCAGTTTTCCAAAAATCATCAGCATCAATATAAAAAATACGATTGTTACCATCTGATTCCTCCTCTCAAGCCAACGATTCTTTCGGTTATATCTTTGCGAGTTTTTCCAGATATTCCTTCACCAGATCATGCAGGATCCACATTTTCTGTTCTGTCTTTTGGTTACCGTAAGGAATTCTTCGTATAATTCTCTCCACATAATGATTTTCCAAAATGATCTCACTGGTCTTTGAATAATTAATGTCAAAAAAATAAGCGATATAAGAAACCCAATAATCCATCCTGGTCGATCTGTTCTCTGAGTGAATGGAACTGCGCCGGGTGCATTCTTCCCAGGTTTTCGGAGAGATTTCCTGGCTCCCCGCTTCCTCGCCGCTGCATCCCAGCAACACCTCAATACTGTCTGTCAGCTTTACACGGCAATTATCCAGCTTATCCGCATCCCGAATCAGCCGGGCATGGAGTAATTCTCTCTCGTTCAGCCCTCCGCCCACAGAATAATCACTGTGTCTTGCGATCGCCTCCCGGATCACCGAATCCCAGGCCGGGTCCTCCACAAATCTGCGGATCATTTTCTGTTCCCCGAACAGCAGCTGCACTCCATATGCCGCATGGTCCATCACCGAAGGCTCAAAACTGTCAAAGAGTCTGATCTGTTCAAAGCGGCCGATGTCGTGGAGAAGCGCAATCAACTGCGCCAGCTGGACGTCCTCCTCGTCCAGCTGCATTCTCCTGCATATTTCGGACACACTTTGGATCACTCCATCCGTGTGCACAATTTTCAATTGAATTTTTTCATCTTCCCGGTCAAACTGACTCAGATAATTGTCAAATTCTGAACGGGCATGCTGCAAATCAATCATAGAATTCTCCTTTTATTTCTCTGACAGCCGATTTGTCAACCCAACAGTTCTCGCACCATGTCAGCGTCAAATGCCACAGAATCCACATGGTTCACCTCAATCTGGTATAGGGCATTCGCTGCCAGATGTTCCGCTGCCTGTTCCAGATCACGAATTCCACTGGTATTTCGATGCAGATCAATCACCGCATCCAGCCCGTCCGGCGTCAGAACACACTCTTTTTCCTGCATTCCGATACGTCTTAACACCTTGGGAAGAGCATACCGGGAGAAAATCACCTTCTTCTCTTCCGGCGTATAGTCAGGAATCTCTATCACGGCAAATCTGGACATCAAAGGTGCGCTGATCTGTTCTTTGTCATTGGCCGTGGCGATGGGATACACCCCGACAGTAGGAATCATACACTCAATGTAATTGTCTGTAAATCCAAGGTTATCCAACAACGTCAGAAGTACATCAGCCGGATTTCCTTTTCCATTGCCGGACGCTGCTTTATCAAGCTCATTGATAATAAAAACCAGGTTGGATTCTCCTGCCATGGAGAACGCATCCATAATGATTCCTGGTTTCGCGTTGGCATAGATCCGGGAACTTCCTGTCAGCTGCTCCGGATCATTGATGGAACTCATATCCAGAGTTGTCCACGGCAGTTTCAGAATCCTTGCCACAGCATATGCGATCTGTGATTTTCCCGTTCCTGCCGGTCCCACGAGGAGCAACCCATAAGCTGGAAGTGTGTGAGTCCGGTTAATCTGAATGATCGTCTCGATAATCCTCTGTTTAACCTGCTCCATCCCGTAGAGTTCCTCATCCAGGATTCTCCGTGCTTCATCCGGGTCGATCGCCTGAAAATAGTTTCCCTTCCAGTGAATGTTCATCATAATAGAAAGTGCTCTCTGAGCATGCCGGCGTTCCTCCGCAGACACCTCATGGGAGCGGGCCACTGCCAGGTTCCTTCTTGCCCAGAGACGGATATTGTCAGGAAGAGTTCTTCCGGCACAAGTGATAAAATCTGTAATACTCTGAATACTGGTCAGCTTCATGCTGTCCCCAGTCTCCTCTTCGTCCTCATCCGGGATCTCCTCAGATGGGGCATCGCTGGAGAGAAGACGTTCGATCATAAACTGTAAAAAGCCATCTTCCGCGGAAAGCTTCGCGGCACCACCGAAGGCAATTTCCCTGATTTTGTAAACGGCATATCCATCCGGGCATACCGCACCGGAGAGACGCACATTGATATGATTTTCTCCCAGCCAGTTCAGAAGACTCACAAACCGGGCATCTATCTTCAGAATATCAGAACTGATCATCCCATCTTCTCCTTTGAACTCAAAAGCAGTTCTCTTAATGGGATTCGTAAAAACACCATTGGAATGATGCCGCAGCTGTCCTGCCCGGTTATCCAGTACGAGAATCGGACACTCTGCGCTGGTCTGCGAATTGCTGGAATAAAAAACTTTATAGGTACATTCCGGCTCTTTTTTATCCGCCGGAGAATTTTTAAAATCAAAAACTGGCATACATTCTTTCCCGCCTTTTCTTAAATTTTTCTCTAGTGTAGCATAGAATGGCTGTCTGCACAATCAAGACTCCAGAGCATTGTGTGTTCTCTCTCCTCATTTCTTCAGCTTCGAATAGTAAGAATCCGCCGTCTTCTCTGATATCACAAAATTCGAATCATTCCCAGAATCAGTAGATGGGCCGGATAAAATATGTAAAAGAACCACTTGGAAAACGTCTTTCCTGACGCCATTCTCTTACCATTATAAAGATATACAACTGCAATTCCTGCAAGCAGGATACCCACTGCTGAGAATAATGCCCATGCCGCATCGCAGAGCAGGTTCCCTTCAAACTGAAAATTCAGCACAGCAAAAACCGCCGCACCGATGATAAACGCATTTCGTGTCTTTTTCTGATCGCCTCTGGACCACATGAACAGCAGCGTCAGCATCGGTGCCAGGAAAGCCCAGTCAGAGAACGCTGACAGACAGAACAAGACTATCGCAAGGAATCCCCGGCTCAGATGACTTTTCACATGGTCATTCACATACAGCATTCCAAAACACAGCAGCAGTGTAAAAATCATATTAAACCCACAGAAAGATATTATTTTCTCGCCATTATATACCTGAGAAAAAGCCAAGCAGTACGGAATCTCTGACAATACCGCAAAAACAGCCAATCTCTGGGCATACTTTTTCTTTGAGTGTGTATAATGATACCCTTCAACCAGAAAATAGCACATGACAGGTGCCGTAAAATATCCAAGATTCAAAAATACTGTGCAAAGAATCGTCCCTGGTTCCAAAAATATATTTGCGATATGGTTCAGCAGCATCGTCAACATGGCAATATATTTGATCACATCACGATTGAAAATTCCTCTCTCATTCACTTTTGTCAAAGTCCTTCCTGTATTTTTTTCGAATGTGGATTCTCCCATCTGATTTCATCCGACATATTTCTCACAAAATAGATGCCGCGCTGTTCTCCAGCTGTGTCTTAGCCGACTGTATTTCCTGTAAATCGGATTCCTGAACTTTATCCAGACGGCATCTGGTCACAAGCTTTCTCAAATGACTGCTGTCATTTTTAATCTGTTTTCTGAGTGCCCGATCCATTTGTTTTCCTATATTTTTCAATGCCTGATCTGTGCGGCTAAGAAGTTTCTGCGACTCGTCCAATAACTCCATGGCATCCCGGCGGATCTGATCCTGGCCGGCATAATTCTGTGCCTCCCACATAGCCTGCTGAATTTCTTCCTCCGACATCCGGTCATCCGCAGTGATCGTGACCGACTGCTGTTTTCCCGTATCCAGATCTCGCGCTGACACTTTCAGAATTCCGTTCGCGTCAATATTAAATGTCACCTCTATCTGCGGAACCCCGGCCGGAGCAGCCTTGATTCCTTTTAGTTTGAATTTTCCGATGGTCTTATTATCTCTTGCCATAGGCCGCTCACCCTGAAGCACATGAATCTCCACAGATCTCTGATAAGGCACTGCCGTGGTGAAAATTCTGGAATATCTGGTCGGAAGCGTAGTATTTCTCGCCACCAGACGGGTTGCCACTCCTCCCACGGTCTCGATGGATAGGCTAAGGGGCGTCACATCCAGAAGCAGCAGATTCTGTCCGCTGCCTGCTGCCACAATATGATTGCCCTGGAGAGTATTTCCCAGAATTGCAGCTCCCTGAGCCACACACTCGTCTGGATTGATATTCTTGGAAGGTTCTTTGCCTGTCAGCTGCCGGACTTTATCCTGGACAGCCGGAATTCGCGTGGAACCACCGACCAGAAGGACTCTTCCCAATTCTGACGGCGCGATTTTCGCATCGCTCAGAGCATTCTGTACCGGTCCTGCGGTTCTCTCAATCAAATCCTGTACCAGCCGCTGAAATTCCACTCTTGTCAGCGTAAGATCCATGTGCAGCGGCTCCCCTCTGTGCTGTGTCAGATAAGGAAGCATAATCTGTGTACGGTCAGAAGAAGATAACTCCTTCTTCGCCTGCTCCGCGGCATCCCGGATACGCTGCATGGCGGCAAAATCTTTACGCAGATCTACTTTATGCTGTTCTTTAAAACTCTGCACTAGCCAGTTCACAATACGTTCATCGAAATCGTCTCCTCCAAGGTGATTATCACCGGAGGTGGCGAGAACTTCCAACACACCATCGCCAATCTCAATGATCGACACATCAAAAGTCCCTCCGCCCAGGTCGAAGACCATCACCTTCTGGGATTCTCCATGATTTAATCCGTAGGAAAGGGCAGCACTGGTCGGCTCGTTGATAATCCGCTTCACCTCCAGACCTGCTATCCTCCCGGCATCTTTGGTTGCCTGCCTCTGGACATCGTTAAAATAGGCCGGAACTGTGATCACTGCCTCTGTCACCGGTTCTCCCACAAAATCCTCTGCATCCTTTTTCAGCTGCATCAGAATCATCGCACTGATCGTCTGTGCTTTATAATCTGTTCCATCAATCTGCACATGCCAGTTACTTCCCATATGACGCTTCACGGAACTAATAGTCCGTTCTGCATTGGTCACCGCCTGCCTGCGGGCACTGTCTCCCACAAGCCTCTCTCCGTTTTTTGTAAAAGCTACCACACTGGGAGTTGTATTACCCCCGGAAGCGGCCGGTATGATCACCGGCGTATTATTCTCAATCACAGATACACAACTGTTCGTTGTGCCCAGATCAATGCCAATTATCTTACCCATATATCAATTCCGTCCCCTTTCCAAAACCTCCATTTACCGCTGCGCAAATACTTTTCACTATCTTAACACTCGCCCTTGCGTTGTCAACAATTTTCACAGTTATTTTATACTTTTGTTTCTGGTCTTTTTCCCCGCTCAAAAAACCAGCTGTACCAACAACATATAGCAGACTGTCCCCCCGGCAATCGAGAGAATCATCTGCCTTTTCCAGCGGTGCAGAAGAACCACAACCACAATTGATATCAGCTCCGGCAAGCCAAAACTATAATGAAACAGCGAAACATTTCTCAGACAATAAATTACCAGCATTCCAAAAACAGCTCCCGGAAGCACTTTTCCCAGATATTGAATGTACCGGGGTGTCGGCCGGTTAGAACGAAAAATCAAAAAAGGCAGAAAACGGGTCATCATGGTTCCCAGGACACATAGCCCTATGGTAATCACCTGCTGCGGTATTGTCATCATGCTGTCTCACCTTCCTTCCCTTCTATCTTCTTTCTGAACGCTGACAATAAAATTAAGATGCAGATCATGGTGGGAATCAGGAAATTGTCCGGTCCGAAAACCGCCAGACATCCCACACTGGCTGCCAGCCCAATCCAGGCGCTGACATGGTGTTTCTCTTTGAGCCATTGTTCCATGAAAATGACGACAAACATGGCTGTCATCACAAAATCCAGTCCCTCCGTGTCAAACTGAAGCAGATTTCCCAAAAGTCCCCCGATGGTAGCACCGCTGAACCAATAGAAATGATTCAAAAGCGTCACAAAAAAGTAAAACCAGCCCCGGTCAACATCTTCCGGAATCCGGGCAGTATAATTGATGCTGAAAGTCTCATCACACATGCCGAAAATGAGATAATATTTCTTCCACCCCATTCCCTTAAACCGGTCCAGCATGGAAATACCATAGAACAGATGCCTGGCCTGGATCAGCAGAGTCATCACAATGGTCTGTACAGGAGCGAACGGACTCATCAACATTTCCACTGCCACAAATTCCAAAGACCCGCCAAAAATAATCAGGCTCATCACCATCGGATAAATCACAGAGAAGCCAGATACATTCATATAAATTCCATAAGCCAAACCCAGAAACCAGAAACCGGCCAAAATTGGAATTGTATAGGGAAAGGCTGCTTTTAATGCTTTTCGTCTCATATTTTCTATTCTCCTTTACACATGCTTTCTCAGATTTTTGCCCGCGGTCAGGTAGACAAGAATCACCAGCGGAACCGTGATAAGAAGAACCGGGTAGAACCATTGAATATCCAGACTTCCATACAAAACGCCGCCGATCATCGGTCCCAAGGTCATACCCAGATCCAGACCAATGTAATAAGTACTGTTTGCCAGACCCCTCTTTTCTTTTCCCGCCAGAAGCATTGCCGTAGACTGGCATACGGAACACATGATCCCGTATCCGCCGGCCATGAAGAAAGAAGCCAGAAACATCAAAACATTATTCTTCATCACCGCCATCAGTGTTATCGCAAGAAAAGCACAGATGGAACTGGCTGTCAGAAATACTTTGAATGGAAGCTTGTCAAACAGACTTTTCAGAGAAAGGCGAAGAATCAAAAGTGCCGCCGCGTAAACTGGGAAAAAAAGACTGACCGTAATGGACAGTTCTCTGGCGGAAGCATAACTTACCAAGAAAGACTGCGTCGCACAGTAGGGAATTGTAAATAACATAATGATGAAGGCAATCGGCAGAACCTTCACGTCCACCAGATGGATGCGGTTATTTTCTTTGAGACTCACAGTGTCGGCTGCCGGTTCCGGTTCCCCTTTGTCTCCCACAAATTGAATAACCACTGCAACTGCTATGGCGAAAAACAGGGAAATCCCAAAAGCAGTTCGATATCCAAGAACCTGATAGACACTGACTCCAATAGACGGTGCGATTGCCATCGCCAGCGCATTCATCGTTCCATATAATCCCATTCCGGAGCCCACCTTATCTCTCGGCAGCATATTCGACATCCAGGTTGTCATGCAGACAGAACAGCAGGCAAATCCTACTCCATTGATAATTCTGGAGATCACCACAACAAACTCATTGGCAGCTGCCACATAGCCAAGACAGGCAAGCACCATCATCACCGCGCCGATAAAAGACAATTTATATTTACTGATTTTATCCGCAAGATTTCCGGCCAGAGGCCTGCAGAACAAAGAACACAGATTCATTAGCCCGCCTATAATGCCCATCAGTCCCGCTGACGCTCCCAGGCTTTCGGAAAAACCCGTAATCAAGGGAGTCACCAGCATAGGACTGGCCATAAAAAAGAAGCTTGCCGTCAAAATCAATATAATATCCTTTGTGTATACTTTTTGTTTCATTACCCAATCCCTCTTTTTCTGATTCCGACATAGAAAACGCCGCAGAAATTATGACTGCGGCATTTACATCAGTTCATTTTGATTTTTCGTTGAACAGATCTCTCTTTCAAAAATCGCTATCGCTTAATCAGATTTTATTATAGAACTTTTTACTGCCCCTTTCAACTACACTTTCCTTCAAATTTCCCCATTGTCTCTGTCTTTTTCTGGAACCTTATCTCTATCTATGATAAGATGGAACCAACTTGATACAAAGGAGATTGCTATGCTGTATACAATTCCTGATTACTATTTCAACTTTCAATGTGTCGGCAAATCCTGTCCCAGCACCTGCTGCGGTGGCTGGCAGATTTCTATCGACCCTTCCTCTCTCCGAAAATACCGCAAGATGAAAGAGCCGCTGCGCAGCCGTCTGGAAAATGAAATTGACTGGAAACATGCCTGTTTTCGTCAGTATGAAGGCCGCTGCGCTTTTCTGAATGAAGAAAACCTCTGTGACCTGTATCTGGAAGGTGGCGGGGAGAAGGCTTTTTGCAAAGCCTGCCGTATTTTTCCCCGTCATGTGGAAGAATTTCCAGGTGTGAGAGAGCTATCTCTGTCTTTGTCCTGTCCCATTGCCGCCAGAATGCTCCTTTTGCAGGAACACCCCACCCGGTTTTTGCGCATCAAAAAAGACAGACAGGAAAAGCCATTCCGAAACTTTGACTTTTCTCTGTTTGTCCCGTTAATGCAGACCCGCACAGTACTGATACGAATCCTCCAAAACCGTCAGAAACCCTTCCGGTTACGCGCTGCTGTGTCACTTGCCCTCGCCCATGACCTTCAGCTTAGAATCGACCGGCGGACATTCTCTCAAATTAAGCCGCTGCTGCACCGTTATAGTTCCGCCAAAGTCTGGGAATGGTTTGAAAATCGTCTCCGCACACTCGACTTTTCTGCGGAACACCAGACTTTCATGTATCGCCGTCTTCTCTCTGTTTTTGACCATCTGAGAGTCCTTCGGGAAGACTGGGAACCGTATCTGTGCCAGGCCAGAAAGATATTGCACACCTCCGGTATCCCTGCACCTCAAACCCATGCTGCCTTTTATGAAATCTTCACAGAACAAATTGCGGAACAGCTTCTGCTTTACTTTGTCTTCATTTATTTTGGCGGATCAGCCTACCATGGCAACGCATTCGGAGAAATGAAATTTTCCTTTGTCTGCGCCATACTGATCCGGGAACTTTCCCGGGCCCAATGGCTTCTAAATCCTGACAACATGACCAAAGATTCCATCATCGAAGCAGCCTGCCGTTTTTCCCGGGAAATCGAACACTCCGATCACAACAAGGAAAAAATGGATCAAATGCTGAATGATCAAACTGTCTGGAATCTGGAAAATTTACTTCTTTTTCTTTGGAAGGAAGAGACTTAAAAGCAAGGAAATGACAAATACTCCTGCCACGGCGTTTCCGTTAAAGACGTCTCCAACTTCCTGGGGGAATGCCGCGAAGAAATTTCCGGAAGTCTGTGTCAGCCCCACACCGATACAGAATGCCAGAGAGACAATGATCATGGTGCGGTCATCAAATTCACATTCTTTAAGCATCTTGATTCCCTCATACATGATAGAGCCAAACATCATGACCGTACATCCTCCCAGCACCGCCTGGGGAAGAGAATTGAAAAATGCTCCAAGCGGCGGGAACAAAGATGCCAGAATCAGGATCAGCGCTCCCATGAGAATCGTAAAACGGTTAATCACTCCTGTCATCGTCACCAGTCCCACATTCTGGCTGAACGAAGTCAGAGGAGGGCACCCAAAGCACCCGGAAATGGCACTGGAAAAACCGTCCACCGCCAGGGAACCTCTCAGCTCTTCCATGCGGATATCCCGTCCCAGAGCACCGGTACACACAGCTGTCGTCGCACCGGTAGTCTCCGCCGCAGACACCAGAAATACTATGGCAATGGTGAAAAAGGCTCCTACATCAAACACAGGCTTGTGACTAGTAAAAAAGACCAGCTTGGGAAGACTGAAAATTCCCACCTCCTCAATGGTCTGAGAGATCTTGGAGAAATCTACCATGGGGGCAATTCCTGCTACTGTAAATACAATGGAAAGCAGGTATCCAAAAATCAGTCCTACCAATATATTCAGGTTCTTATAGACACCTTTCAGCAGATAGCGGGCCACCAGACAGACAATCAAAGTAAAGGTACCGATAAGGAGATGATACCAGGCTCCAAAGTCTTCCACTCCGCTTCCTCCGCCCCAGGAATCCATGCCGACAGACAGCAGGGAAAGCCCAATGGCAATTACCACACAGGCAGAAACCACCGGGGTCAGAAAACGCTTCCAATATTTTGCGCTTAAGCCCACAAGTCCTTCAAAAATACCGCCCAATATGACGGCACCAACCATTCCTTCATATCCAAGACTTGGATTGGTACAGATAATCAAAAGGCTTCCAAGAAATGTGAAACTTACACCCATGACAATGGGCAGTCTGGAACCAATCTTCCAGATCGGATACAACTGCAGACAGGTACCAATACCTGCCGCGAACATCGCGCACTGAAGCAGCTGAGTGATTTCCGCTGAACTTAAATTCTCACCGGTTCCCCTTACAATTGCCGCACTGCAGACAATCAGCACTGGTGCCAGATTCGCCACAAACATAGCCAGCACATGCTGCAGACCGAATGGAATCGCTTTTTTCAGCGGAACCCGGCCATCCAGCCGGTACAGATTTTCTGTGCTGACTGAATTTACATTCGCTTCTTTTTTGTTTTCCATAGCCAACGACCTCTTCTTTTGTTTATTTTTTCGTGCCGCGCCAGAAGCGGCGCAGCGTTTTTACATCATACCACATCGGAATCAGAAAAGCTATAATTCTCTTTCTTTCCCCGATCTTTCTTTCCCTTTGCATAATAAGTTTTTTTGGACTGATACATTTTTTTCTCTGCTTCTTTTACCAATTCCTGAATGGAGGAAATCTCCTCTGACCAGTACACGCCCACGGACGCATGAATCTGGATCTCTTCCAATGCGCTCTCTGTCTCCTCACCCATCTGATATACCAGGCTTTCCTTCTGATCTGCCACAAAGGCCAAAAACTCATCTCCACCTATACGATAAGTATGCTGCATTCCGAATTTTTCCAGCAGCTGCCCGGCAATTCTCCGCAGCATCCCGTCTCCCACCTCATGTCCCTGACTGTTGTTCAGTTCATGAAGACCATTGACGTCAATATAGAAACAGGCCAGTGAACTGTGATACCAGGTTTTGTAATGTACACAGTCACGCTCATATCGATTGCGGTTATAAAGACCTGTCAGAAGATCTTTCTCTCCTTTGTCCCGCATGGCATTGTAAGAGCGAATATTTCTGCAGAACATGCTGAAGCTCAGTCCCACGCTTTTCAACATCGAGATATTTTCCCATCTTCTGGACATGTTGCACGCCGCCAGAATGCCGCTCACTCTTCCCTGCCCATCCACTATGGGGACTGCCATCATATTCTGGATCCAATCCGCTTCTCCATCGGGTATAATTCTGTTCAATGCCTCTTTGTCATAAGCCTCAAATTCATCATGCCCTTCCAGAAAGTATTTCAGCAGTTCATAGTTTGTCTTCATCGGCACGGAAACTTCATGTATCTGTCCTTTTTTCTCATTCCAGACAAATGAAATATCTCCCTCTTCGTTTCCCGGCATCCAGAAGCCTGCGCATTCCGCCGAAATAATCTGAGATATTTTTTCCAATGCCATAGCAATATTGGATCTCTTTACATGGGCATTGAACAATAATTTTTCCACATCATAAATATAGTTGATGGTATCCAGCTGGCGCTGTTTTTCCCGGCTGTCACGGCGTACATATGAGAACATCCATATAAAATAGAGGAAGAAGCAGACCACCTCCAGAATCAGGAAGTGATTGACAGCTGTGCGAATGCCATCCGCTCTTGAGAACACAACTTCTCTTGGCACAGACAAGGCGATTCTCCAGTCGTTGATCTTCATTGGTTCATAGTAAAAATACAGATATTCTCCTGTAGTCCGGGAGACAAAGACCACATAATCCGATTCTCCATCAATTAGCCCTTGCTTGAGCTGTTCGTGATCGTATCCGGGAGCCATATTTCTCTCCCCAAGGGACCAGATATTCCCAAGATTCCCCGGATGCCAGGTATCAACCAGAAAGTTTCCATTTTCGCCTTCCACAATATAAACTGCTGCCTTTCCGCCATAAGGCGCCGCAAGCATTTCTGTTGGAAAGTTCTCCAATTCAATGACACCGCACAGCAGAGCAATCGTCTTTTGATTCTGCACAATGGGGACATAGCTACGCAGAACAGGGGTATTATCCCGTGTGGGATCCATTTGTCTTTGGGAAATATGCATGCCAGCCTTCGCTTCTTGCTCAAAAGACAGGAATTCTCCCACATTCTATTGTCTGTCTTTCCCCGACATCAAGATATCTCCCGGCAATAACAATTCCAGATCCGATATCATTCCTCTGGTTTCATAAGAATCCAGAATCTCCCATAATTCTTTTGAATTCATATCCGTATATTCCGCGGCCACCGATGCCATCACCGTCAGCCGTTCCTGATCTGAAACAAAATACTGTTCAATATTCTGTGAAAGAGTACGGGTTTCTTCCTGCAGCCTATGGAAACATTCCTCTTCCTCCCGGGTGTTAATCCATCTGGTCATTACAAAAGAGGCAATAATCATCAAAAGAAGCAGAGGCAGTGTGATCATGATTGATTTCCATTGTCGGTTCCAAATCTTCTTCATTGTCGTTCATTGCCTCGATTTTTATTTTTACACCCCAGCTGCCAGAAAGCAACCGCACTGGCTGCTGCCACATTCAGAGAATCCACTCCGTGGGACATGGGGATCCGGACAGTATAATCACACTGTGCAATGGTCTTTTGGGCCAGACCTTCCCCTTCTGTTCCCAAAATCACCGCCAGCTTCTTGACTCCTGCAAGTTCCGGATCGTCAATATCCAGACTATTGTCACACAATGCCATAGCCACCGTCTTAAACCCATTTTCACGAAGAAATTCCATTCCTTTCTCGGGCCATGCCCCCGTATCAAAAAATGTCCATGGAATCTGAAAAACAGTTCCCATGCTGACACGAATAGCTCTCCGGTACAGTGGATTGCTGCATCCTGCAGTCAACAGAACCCCATCCATTCCCAGCGCAGCCGCTGACCGAAAGATTGCCCCCACATTTGTGGGATTTACAACTTCCTCCAGAATGGCAATCCGCCTGGCCTGCCTGCAGATATTTCCGGGATCTAAAAGCTTCTTCCGATGCATAGCACAGAGCATACCGCGGGTCAGCTGATACCCGGTAAGTCTGGTCAAAACATCAAATTTCGCTGTATAAACAGGAATATCTTTGCAGCACTCCAGAACTTTTTCTTCTTCCTCTCTCACTTTTCCCTCTTCCATCAGACAGGAGATGGGCTCGTACCCGGCCTCCAAGGCACGTAGAATCACTTTTGGACTCTCAGCGATGAAGATCCCCTCCTTCGGCTCAAAGAAATGGAGTAATTGATTTTCATTAAATCTGGCATAAATATCCAACTCCGGTGCTGAGAAATCTGTGATTTTTATTACATCAGGCATATAACTCCTCCTCGTAGATTCCTCTCACTAGTATTCTTTCGTGATCTCTTCTTCTATTTGATATCTTTCTTTAAATTCTTCCATATCTTTTTGGTTTCTAATCAACATCCTCTCACTGAATTTCCCGGTCTGCAAATCCTTAAAACCTGCCACCTTCTCACCAGTGCAGATACTCACATGAATCACTGGTTTTTCCTTGGTCCGGTCATAGCTTTCTTTTTTTAATCTGCTTTTTCCAAACATGATCATACCTCCCCCAGGCCATCTGACCTTATTTTAACAATTTATAAGTACCATGACTAGTGGGGAAGCAAAAAAATAAGGCTACCATTTCTGATAACCTTATTTTATACCTCTCCGGGTATCATCGCAGTGTCGTATCGAAATGACACGAACCGCAAATGTTATAAACAACATCGCATAACGTTCTTACTGTGCCATCCGCAAGGCATAATCGCTCATTGTCAGCCTTCAATTGAGATATAATTTTTCTTCTCAATCTCTTTCGCATCTTTCTTCGGAATGGTAAGTTTCAGGATTCCGTCTTCATATTTAGCCTTAATCTCTTCCTGAGTGATATCCTCTCCGACATAAAAGCTACGGCTCATCGCACCAGCATAACGTTCTTGGCGAATGTATTTACCTTCTTTATCTTTCTCATCTTTATCCAGACCTTTCGCCGCCGAAATTGTCAGATAGCCATTGTCCAGTCTTGCATTGATCTCATCCTTCTTAAAACCTGGAAGATCAATATCCAACTCATAAGTCTTATCTGTCTCTCTCACATCCGTCTTCATCATGTTCTTTGCATGTTTTCCATACAGCGGGTTCTTACCGGTAAAGAAATCATCTTTAAATGGAAAATCCATCCAGTCATCAAATAAGTTTTCTCCAAAAATACTAGGCATCATCATAAGTCATATCTCCTTTCAAATGACAATTGATTTATTTTTAGCACTGTCGGAGAAATCCGAGGTGTTGTATTCAGAACTTCCAGGGATCTTCTTTTTATCCCTTCTCCTTTGTTCTAGTTGTACTATATCACCTATTACTAGCACTGTCAAGATCCGAGTGCTAATTTCACAAAATATTCACATTTTTGTATTTTTCACGTTTTCTGATCCAATCTTCATTCATCTTCCAGTTTCCATCTGGACCAGAATTTTCCCAGTTGTTTTGCAATCAGCCCCACAAGGACTGCCGCTGCCACAGTTCCCTCTCTCACTCCCTGCAGATTTCCGATAAACACAAAAGACAGAACGCAGGCCGTAATGACAAGCGTCACATCAAATCCAACTTTCATATAGCCGAATTTAATCTTCGGGAGGACTTTACATATCGCAAGTACCACACCTTCTCCCGCAAGAACTACAACTCCTGCCTTCACTTCCAGGCTGACCCCGGTAGCCACCAGAAAGATACCGATCAGACACAGAATCCATTGCTGCCAATATGTACTGTAAGAAATTCCCTGAACTGCCCATACTCCGAAATCTGTCAGATATCCAAATAAGAAGGCTACCGGGAGCTGCATCAGCTGAATGGGATGATATCGTCTTCTCAGAATCAGAATCTGAAGTGCAATAAACACGCAGTGCATGATAATCGTAGCCGTCCCCACCGTCAAAGGTGTAAACAGACTGACCACATAGGGGACGCTGGATATGGGAGAAGTTCCCAGACTGGCCTTAATAGAAAACGCAACACCAAATGCCATAATCGCCAGTCCTACAAAAAGCAGCAAATATCTTCTTATGATATATCGGGTTAATTTGTTCAAGTTACACCAGTCCTTTCCAAAAATAATACGGCGCCACTTACGTGCGCCGGTTTCTCTGCCTCCTCTATTATATCACGATCACTCTTAAAATGTATCATCAAAATCTGTGGATTCTTTTCTTTCCTCTTGCCTGTCGCAGACACTTGCCTGCGTTGTCAGCAGGACCGCCGCAAGAGAGGCTGCACGTTCCAGTGCAAGGCGCGCTGCCTTCGCGGCATCCATGATACCGGCCTGTTCCATATCTGTGTAAGATTTTTCCACACAGTCAAAACCAGTTCCTTTTCTCCGCTGTTTAATCTCCTCTACAACCACACTGCCGCTCATCCCCGCGTTTTCCGCAATCTGGTATGCAGGTCTTTCCAGAGCCTTCAGCACAATCCGGGCTCCGTTTCTTCTGTCACCTTCCAATGTCTTCGCATAGGCCTCCACTGCTGTTTGAATACGCAGATAGATTGTCCCGCCTCCCGTGACAATGCCCTCTTCCAAAGCTGCCCGTACTGTGTGAATCGCATTTTCGATGCGGAGTTTCTTTTCTCTCATTTCTACTTCCGTCACTGCCCCCACATGAATCACTGCGGCACCGCCGGTCAGCCTCGCCAGGCGCTCCTTGAGCTGTTGTCTGTCAAAGTCATATCTCGCTTTTGGAATTCGATTACGAATGGACTCTATTTTCTGCCGGATTATATTCTGATCTCCATCTCCTCCGACAATCTTCGTACTTTTTCTTCCCACTGTCACATGTTTTGCACTGCCCAGCATATCCAGGGTAGCATTTTCCAGAGAAAATCCCAGCTCCTCCGAAATATAAGTTCCCCCTGTCAGTACTGCAAGGTCTTCCATCCGGGCTCTCCTTCCCTCACCGTATGCCGGCGGATGAACTGCCGCTGCCCGGATCACGCCCCTCTTCTGATTCATCACCAGAAGTCCGAGGGCCTCCCCTTCCAGACCTTCCGCCACGATGAACAGCGGACGCTTCTTCCCTGCAGCCTGTTCTAAAATTGGAAGAAGTTCTTTTGCCTGTGTAATTTTACGGTCTGTGAGCAGAATATAGGGATGATCCAGTTCTGCGGTGAGTTTCTCACCATCCGTGATCATCTCCGGGGACAGATATCCTCTCTCAAACTGCATTCCCGACATCACATCCAGCGACATGCTGGTTCCTCCGTATTCTTCCACGTTGATCACGCCATCCATTCCCACGCTCTTGAACGCTTTGGCGATGATCTCACCGATCTGCGCATCTTGCGCGGCAATCGAAGCGGTCTGTGCAATTGCCTCCTGACTCTGGATAGGCCGGGCCAGTTTTCTGATCGCCGCGGCGGCAAGCTGCGCTGCCGGCTGCATTCCCTTTCGCAGTTCCACAGGGTTGGAGCCTGACGCAAGGTACCGGACTCCTTCCCGGATCATGGCCTGGGCCAGAACAAGCGCTGTCGTGCTGCCGTCCCCGACGGTCTCTTTCATTCCTGCCGCCACATCTTTCAAAAGCTGTACTCCCAAATTTTCACTTCGCTCGCTTAAATCAATCTCTTTTATAATTTCATTTCCGCTGTTGATTTCCAGAGGAGAAGTTCCCTCCCTTTGCAGAAGCACATTGCGGCCTCCAGGTCCAAGTGTAAAACGCACCAGACCCCCAATCTGATTCACACCTGCCAGGATTTTCTTTTGATTTTCTTCCTGAAATGCAATTTCCTTTGCCATTTCCGACTCCTTTCCCTATCTTTAATTGGAAATTATATCATTTTTGAAATTGCATTTATATACATAAAAATAGTAATCTTTTTGGCCGCCGGATTGATTTTCCTCAGTCTTTCGCTTTTAAAACATAAATTCTGGACTCAAAATCAGAAGTATATTTCCCATCCACCGGACCGGATCCTGCTGTCTCATCACTTGTCAGAAGGCCCAGGTTCATCAGCTCATCTCCATAATATTCATTCCCGTCCTGAGAATTTACGTAGAGAAAATCCGGATTCAATCCCAGAAGCTGCACCCGGCTAAACGGCATATTGACGCCATTTAAAATCCGATACCATCCCACAAGGGCAGTCTTCTGATCCTTGCTCACGGACATCCACACAGTCTCATTGGATTGGAACGGACTTTTCAGCCGGTAGAAATCTCCAAACTGCAAGACCTCACGGTACTCTTTCATGAAAATGATCTGCTCCTTCACTTTATCAATCATTCTGTCCGGCAGCTGGTTGAGATCCAGTTCGTATCCAAAGGTTCCGAAATATGCCACGTTGGCACGGGTATGGAATGGTGTGACACGGGCAACCTGATGGTTCGGCACCACAGACACATGACTTCCAATGCTGCTGATCGGATAACACATAGAAGTGCCATACTGAATCTTCAGTCTTTCCACTGCGTCTGAATCATCACTGGCCCATCCCTGAGGGGCATAGTACAGAAGACCTGGGTCAAACCGTCCGCCGCCGCTTGCGCAAGACTCGAAGAGAATCTCCGGAAACTTGTCCGTCAATCTCTCATACAGGTCATATACTCCCAGAATATACCGGTGATAGATCTCTCCTTGCCGGTCAGCCGGCAGTGCTGAGGAATAACACTCTGTGATGCTGCGGTTCATATCCCATTTAATATAGGAAACTTTCGCCTGGGACAGAATCTTCTCCATCATTTTATAGATGTGATCCACCACTTCTTTCCTTGAAAAATCCAGTACATACTGATTCCGTCCATGGGAGACTCTTCTCTGGGGTGTTTTGAGAATCCAGTCTGGATGTGCCCGGTAGAGATCCGAATCCTTATTCACCATCTCCGGCTCAAACCAGAGTCCGAATTTCATGCCGATGTCCTCGATTCGCTGAGCAATCCCTGTGATGCCATCCGGAAGCCGGTCCCTGTTGGCAATCCAGTCGCCAAGACCTGCATAGTCATTGCTTCTCTGTCCAAACCATCCATCATCCAGGACAAAAAGCTCTACGCCGCATTCCTTCGCCTTTCTGGCAATCTGCATCAGCGCCTCCTCTGTAAAGTCAAAATATGTGGCCTCCCAGTTGTTGATGAGAATCGGTCTGACTCTGTCACGCCAGTATCCTCTGGCCAGTCGCTTCTGATAGAGATGGTGGAAGGTATGGCTCATCCCATTGAGTCCCTCCTCTGAATAGACCATCACAGCCTCCGGAGTCTGAAAACTCTCTTCATGGTTCAGTTTCCAGTCAAAATTCAACGGATGAATTCCCATGGAAATCCTGGTAGTGTCATAGGTATCTACTTCCGCCTGAATTCGGAAATTCCCGCTGTACACAAGGCTGAATCCGATTACCGTGCCATGGTACTCACCTGCATCCGGTCTTCTGAGTACCATAAAAGGATTGTGCTGATGGGAAGAATTTCCTCTCACACTCCCCACAGACAGAACTCCCTGTTCCAGAACATGCTCCTTGATATGTCTCTCCCGCGCCCAGGCTCCGGATAACTGCATCCAGACATAATCCTTGTCCGGCAGATCCAGATTCAGGCTCATAACCCTCTGAAGATGTACTGCCTGATCTCCCTCATTTGTCACACGCACACTTCTGGTGAGCACCCCGCCTTCTGCAAAAATTGTGTAGAACAGCTCCAACCGGATATTGGTAACCGCATCCCGAAGTGTCACACACAGAGTCTGCGCCTCATCGTCAGATTCTGTGTAGGTACAGGGAAGTCCTTCCAGCTTAGGTTTTCCTGCCGTAATTGTGTGGCTTACATACTGAAAATCGGAAATCCGGCTTCCATTGCTCTGCAGGATTTCAATCGCCGGCTGGCGGTAATCGGTTGTTCCAAATACCGGATATTCCTGCTTGATATTCTCCAGAGAGAACTGATTGTCTCCCTCATAGACGTAAGAAGACATAGAACGGTATACCTTCTCCAAAAGATAAGAAAAATCTTCCTTGTCATGGATTTTCTTCCCATAATATAAATTTCCCAGATGTCCGTTCTCCAGAACACACATCAGATAACTGATCTTGTCATTATACAGATGAAAGGTTTTCGTCTTCTCATGATAAACAATTCGCATTTTCATAACCTCCTATTAATCCTAGCCACTATTATAGCCATACCCCTCCACAGGTGTTAGAAAAATATGTTGACTAAAACCATCAAAATGTTGTCATCTGTCTGGAGAATCCTCCCGGAAGAAATCCTGAAACGCCCGTTCCAGCTCCTCCTGACCAGAGGCGAGCTTCTCGAAGCTTTCCTTTCGGCTTTCTTTGCGGTATGCAGACGGTGTGAGACCTGTCTGTGCTTTAAATACCTTCGTGAACCTCTGGGTGTCCTGGAATCCGCAGACATGAGCAATATGTCCGATTGTAGAATTGGTCAGCATCAACTCTTCCTTCGCCCTGGATACCTGGAACTGATCCAGAAACTGCTTGGGGGAAACCCCCAGGTTCTCCTTAAACAGCGTGTACAGATAGCTGCGGTCCACATTCAGATGCTTTGCAATATCTGTCACCTGCAGGCCACGGGAATAATAGTTCTGTATATATTGTATCGCACAGCGCACGTAAATATTTTGACTGTGAATCTCCTTTGCAGATTCCACTTCCAGATCCCGGGTGAGCACAGAAAAGAATTCATAAAGTTTACTCTGCAGATAATAGGAATTTGACACAGTGAATTCTGTGTGTTTCAGGATGGAATATACAATCCTTCTCAGTTCCTGTCCGTGCCTGCTGGAAAACATCAGCCGCTCATCATTTAGTCCCAGATCTGAGACAAACTTATGTGCCTTCGTGCCGCCAAACCCTACCCACAGATAGGTCCAGGGATGCTCCCGGTCAGCCTGATAAAAGACAGAAATATCCGGTTCTATCAGAAACCCTTGGCCTTTTGAAATCCGATATTTCTGTTCGCCGATCTGATAAGTACCCTTTCCCTCCAGTACAAAATGAAGAATATAGTTCGGTCTGACTGCCGGGCCAAAGCTATGCAGAGGCTCACATCTGGCATAACCGCAGAATGCCAGATAAAATTCCTGAAACTTAGATTCCTGCAGCTGCAAAACATAGGACCGCTCCACGGCTCACCGTTCCTCCTTTCCCAGCCAGGAAAAAAGTTCTTTCCCGACCTTTCTCAGCTTTTGCCTTTGTTCTGTCCATTTAAAATCTGATCAATCATTTTCGAAGCCTCACTCCTGGTAAGACTCTGCGGATCCATCTGGATCTCCAGACGATTTCTGTGAATCAGATTGGTGAGAAAAGAAATCTGTCTTTGCGTGGCGGGATATACTTTCTTCTGCCTGTAAGACAACTGCACCGGCTGAAATACTTTCGGCTGTGCTTTCTCAAAGTAATGCGCCAGAGTCTGATACAGCTTTGCTGTTGCCAGAGCATCATGGTAAGCTCTATGTGCAGATTTATTCTCAATGTGATAATAGGCACACAGGTTCTCCAGACTTTTGGACTCCAGCTCCTGATGTACTTTCCTGGCGATTTTCAATGTATCTATTCCATACCTTTCGAAAGTCTTCCCGCATCCGGCAGCACCCACTTTCATGAAACTGTAATCAAAAAGAATATTATGTCCGATCAGCACATCCTCTTTACAAAACTGCAGAAATTCCGGGATCACCTGTTCTGCGGTTCTGGCTCCTGCCACCATATCATTGGTAATTCCAGTGAGATTGGTGATTGTCTGGGAAATCTGTTCTTTTGGCCGGATCAGTTCCATAAATCTCTCATAGACTTTCCCCTCCCGAACCTTCAAAGCCCCGATCTCAATGATTTCATTTTGCTCCGGGTCCAGACCGGTTGTCTCCACGTCAAACGCCACATATGATTTCAGCATATCTTCTCCTGCTCCTTTTTCCTCTGTACACAATTTCTACTGTAATAATAACCGCAAAAGATTCCTTCTGTAAAGTTTTTCTTTCTTCATCTTTTTTTAATTTCTTACCTCCATTTTACTGTTTTTTTACCTGGATTTGGTGTTTCTCCCATTTTTCTGCGATACACTTAATGTGCAAAAAGATTTCAATAAAGGAGTATGTGTCTATGGCAAAAGTATATATTCTGGATACCAACGTACTGATACAGGCACCTGACGCATTTTGGCGTTTTGAAGATAATCTGGTCGTTCTCCCCATGGCTGTCCTGGAAAATCTGGACAAACTGAAAAAAGCAGACGGAGAAACCGGTGCGAATGCCCGCAAGTCCATCCGTCTTCTGGAACAGCTTCGCTTAAAAGGAGACCTCCTGTCTGGTGTCCCTCTGAAGGAAGGGGGAATGCTTCGGGTGGAGAAAAATTTTGTTCACGTCGAGCTGCCTTTAGATCTTCCTCACAACCACACAGACGACCGTATTTTAAAAGTCTGCAAAGGCTATGCGCAGTCGCAGGATCAACCGGTTATCTTAGTCACCAAAGATCTCATACTCCGTATGAAAGCTCAGATGTTGGGAATCCGTGCGGAAGATTTCGCCGCTGAACAGGCCTCTGACTGGGAACAGCCTTATATGGGAAGAATCGAGGTCTACGTGCCGGAATCTGACTTTAAGGATTTCAAGAAAAAAGGAATCCCAAAGAATGTCGCCTACACGGTAAACGATCAGGGGATTCCCCAGAAGCCGGAATTTACCGAAAACGAGTTTGTCATTGTCAAAGCTGACCAATCCACAAAAAAGACTCTTTTAGGCCGCATTGAAAATGACCGCATTCTTCCTCTGAAATTCAAAAAAGCCAAACCCTATGGGATCTCTCCCAAAAATGTGGGGCAGTATTTCTTACAGGAAGCTCTCATGCAGCCTGCCTCCAAGGCTCCCCTGGTAATTGTCAAGGGAATGGCCGGAACCGCCAAAACTTTTTACTCTCTTGCCGTGGGGCTTGAAAAACTTCTCAACAATCCCTCCGGCGAATATCGCCGCATCCTGGTCAGCCGCCCCTATGCCCAATTCGATACGGATATCGGTTTTCTTCCAGGTGACGAGCAGGAGAAGATCTCACCTCTGATGCGTCCTGTCATTGACAATCTGGAACAGCTGATCGATTCCAATGAGGAAAAACGTTATGAAGATGAACGGGCGCTGAGGGGAAAAATCGAAGAAATCTTTGACCGCAACCTGATCCAGGCCGAAGCACTGAATTTCATCCGGGGACGTTCCATCGTAAAAACCTACCTGATCATCGATGAAGCGCAGAATATGACTCCCAACCAGGTAAAGGGAATCATCTCCCGTGCCGGTGAGGGAACAAAGATCATTCTGCTAGGTGACCCTGCTCAGATCGACCGGCCATTCCTCGATGAGCGTACCAACGGCCTAAGTTATGCCGCACAGTACATGAAGGGCAGCCCTCTGTGCTGGCAGGTTACTCTGACCGCCGACGAATGTGAACGCTCTGCACTGGCCATGGATGCAATCAAACGGCTGTAAATTATTATGAAAGGAAACAAAAATCATTGAACATACAGGAAAGAAGAGAATTAACGTACAAAGAAATTCGTAAAAATGAAGAAATCAATCTGCTGATTAAAAAAGGAAATGACGTGCTTGGGGTTCTTGGATATACAGATCACTCTAAAAAGCATGCGGCAAAAGTCGCCGTCACTGCCGGAAAAATCCTGAAAGATCTGGGATATGACAAACATCAGATCGAACTGGCCAAGATTGCTGGTTATATGCACGATATCGGAAACAGCATCAATCGAAATGACCATGCGCACAGCGGCGCGATTCTCGCCTTCGAGATTCTGAAAAGTCTGGGAATGCCTCTGGAAGACGCCATCACCGTGGCCACCGCCATCGGTCATCACGATGAGAATACCGGCGCTGCTGTGGATGTGGTAAGTGCCGCTCTGATTCTGGCCGACAAAACCGATGTACGCCGTAATCGTGTGCGCAATCCGATTATCGCGAACTTTGACGCCCATGACCGCGTGAACTATGCAGTCCTCTCTGCCACTGTGAAAGTCAATACCGATAAAAAACAGCTGCAGATGGATCTGGAATTGGATGATACCATGTGTACAGTGATGAATTATTTTGAGATCTTTCTTCAAAGAATGATGATGTGTCAAAGAGCCGCGGAAGTCCTGGGTCTGAAATTTAAATTGATCGCCAACGGAAGTAAAATGTGTTGATTACAAAATTCTCCTGAAAAATCTTGGTTTTTTTCAAGAATTATTTGCACTCTAATCAAAAAAGTCTTATAATGTGAAAATAGTAATACATTAAAGTGTTACTTTTACGAACCGAGAACTCTCGACGTTCCTATTACAATAAAATGTTACCGCTTTTTTCGGCGGCAGATAGGAGGATATTATGGAGAAAAAGAACATCGACTGGGGTAACCTTGGTTTCGGTTATATCCCTACCGACAAGCGTTACGTATCAAACTACAAAGACGGAGCCTGGGATGAAGGTGCGCTGATTGACGATCCGATGGTTCAAATCAGTGAGTGCGCCGGCGTTCTTCAGTACGCGCAGACTGTCTTCGAAGGCTTAAAAGCATACACTACAGAGGATGGACACATCGTGACATTCCGTCCTGACCTGAACGCAGAGCGTCTGGAAAGTTCTGCTCTTCGCCTTCAGATTCCGCCGTTTCCAAAGGATCGTTTTATTGACGCTGTGACACAGGTTGTAGCAGCCAATGAGGCCTATGTACCGCCTTATGGCTCAGGAGCGACCTTATACATCCGTCCATATATTTATGGAAGCAGCGCTGTCATCGGTGTAAGCCCTGCAGACGAATATCAGTTCCGTCTGTTCTGTACCCCGGTTGGACCTTATTTCAAAGGCGGCGCGAAACCGATTACCATCCGTGTCTGCGACTATGACCGTGCAGCTCCTCACGGAACCGGACACATCAAAGCCGGCCTGAACTATGCCATGAGTCTGTACGCAATCACAGAGGCACATCGTCTTGGATTCGACGAGAATATGTATCTGGATTCCGCTACCAGAACGAAGGTGGAGGAGACTGGCGGAGCAAACTTCCTCTTTGTTACAAAAGACGGAAAAGTTGTCACACCGAAATCCAGCACCATTCTTCCTTCTATTACCCGCCGTTCTCTGGTCTACGTGGCAAAAGAATACCTGGGACTGGAAGTAGAAGAAAGAGAGATTTACTTCGAGGAAGTCAAAGATTTCGCAGAGTGTGGTCTGTGCGGAACTGCCGCTGTTATCTCACCGGTAGGAAAGATCGTAGACCATGGCAAAGAGATCTGCTTCCCGAGTGGAATGGAAGAGATGGGACCGACCATCAAGAAACTGTACGACACACTGACCGGCATCCAGATGGGCCGCATCAAAGCACCAGAAGGATGGATCCATGTGATCAAATAAATCTTTCCGCAAAAAATCCGCTGAACCTGCGCGGCATGCGCAGACAGCGGATTTTTTTAATATTTACGAATCTGGTCACTCCCGTCGTCATGGGTATTTTCAATGGATTTAATCACCACGTAGTAACTGTAAGTGTCGTTGACCTTAATCTCCACCCGGTCTCCCACTTTCTTGCCCAGAATCGCGCTTCCGATGGGCGACTCCGTGCTGATCAGCCCTTTCAGGGAATTTCCCCTCACTGAGGTCACGACTTTGAACGTCTCCGTCTCATCGTCATCCTCAAAATACAATTCTACCGTATTATACAACCCTACTTCATCATCTTTGGACTCATCCGAAATAATCTCAGAAGTCTTTAACATTCTCTCCAGATAGCGAATCCGGCTCTCATTACGGTTCTTATCCTTCTTCGCAGCCTGGTATTCAAAGTTCTCACTGAGATCTCCCTGGGCTCTCGCCTCCTTCACAGCTTCCAGTGCTTCCTTTCGAACCACCAGCTTCCGGTACTCTATCTCTTCTTCTATTTTTTTCACATCATTTTCTGTCAATTGATTTCTCACAAAAATCCTCCTCACTTTGCGCTGTCCAAATTGTTTTTATCCAGCCATGGAGTATTATACTCCTTTTTTCCGCCGGTGCAAACCTTTTCCTGACCTTGCATCCTTTCCTCCGTCGGTGATATAATGAACCTGAAATTATTTTACAACAAACAGTTAGGAGGCAGAACATTGACAAAAGCAAGCGAACGTACCACAATGAATACCCCTTTACAGGCCCCTGGAAAAGGCCATCTGCTAAAAGAAAGTCTGTTAAATGAAAAAGAACTGGGTGAGCACTGCCGCATGTTTTCACGTGTCACCCTGGAACCGGGATGTGCTCTTGGATACCACGAACACCACGGAGAGACGGAGACTTATTACCTGCTCTCTGGAAAAGGCATCTACAATGATGACGGCCATGAGATTCCCGTGGAAGCCGGAGATGTCACCTTCTGTGAGGATGGCCATGGACATGGGATTGAAAATACCGGAGACTCTGATCTGGTCTTTGTCGCTCTGATCTTAAAAAAATAATCTCTCATCAGAAAAGTCAGGGGAACGGCATTCTGCCGCTCCCCCTATTTTCTTTCAATAATCGTTGTCACCATGGCTCTGGAATATTTATAAAAAGGTGCGTTCCGATTCATACACAATCCCACTGCCAGATTAAAATCGGTCTCCTGCTCATTGAGCATGGCTGCCTGCAGCAGTCCGTCCGACTGACACATGGCTGTCACCACATGAAACCCATATCTGTGCAGTACCCGCACCAGAATCTTCGTCTCCTCACACCATTCTCTGCAGAAAGCCACGCCGATTTTCCTATAGTTCATGCGCCTGCAGAATTCCATGGTCTCCCACAGCCTCTTCCACTGGGCTGCTGTCAGCTTCTCCGCCGCGGAGAGTGCCGTGTATATGGCTGCTTCTTTTCTTGTCTCCAAACAACTGTCAATCATGTATGTTCCTTCCTCCTCGATCTAAGAATTCCCCCTCTGCTTTTTCTTTCGTAAACTTTCTTTTACTATTATAAAAAGACCTGCTGTTTTTTTCAATTCACTTTCCATCGCAAATTTTACCATTTCACGACAAAGAGCAAACCCGCTTCTCTCTTTCTGAAAAAAAGACCAGGAATCCTAACTTCCTGATCTTCTGTGCCGGTGCCGGAGTCGATATTCTTCTTCCTGCTGCCGTCTCATCTTCTGTACCCTTCTCCGCCTGCGCATCAAACGCTCCTGACGTCTTTTTTCCTTCTGTATCTTTCTGTACAGATAACAAATAACGAGCAAAATCACCACCGCCGCGCCTGCGGTCACATACCCCGCCATCTTGAGCGCCGACAGACTCTGTCCTGTCTTTGTCTGTACTTTCTGTGTCTGTTCTGAATTCTGAGTAGAAACAGCTGTCTGACTGGAAGTCTGTGCCGCATCTGCCTCATCCGTGTCTTCCTCTTCGGTATCCGCCTTTACCAGAGCATCAAAATTTTTGAATCCATACTCCAACAGATTTCTGGTGTCTTCGTAGTGGGTCATATCACTTTTCATGACCACTGCAACCAGTTGTCTCCCGCCTTCCTCCACATATGTCACCAGCGTATTTCCAGCCATGGAGGTGTAGCCAGTCTTGCCTCCCACGAAATCCCACTGAGGATCTGCCGTCTCCTCACCATTTATCAGTTTATGCTCTGCCTGCAGCAGATATCCCTCGGGCTGGTTCAAAGTAGGAGAAAGCTGATACGTCCGGGCGGAACAGATTTCCCGCAGCGCCTCATTCTCAAATACCGCGCAGGAAATCAGTGCCATATCGTAAGCAGTTGTCTCCTGCATCTTGTCATTTAATCCGGAAGGATTCTGAAAACTGCTGTGCCGGCATCCTAATTCCTTCGCTGTCTCATTCATCTCATAGACAAATTTATCCATACTGCCGCTGGTGTGCTCCGCCAGGGCATTCGCTGCGGGATTGGAAGATTCCAGAATCATCGCATAGAGACACTCCTCCACCGTCAGCTTATCCCCAGCCTCAAATCCCTGATTATTTCCACTCCCATCTTCCACATCGTAGACCGCATCATGGGAGAAAATCACCGTCTCGTCCAGAGAGCAGTTCTTTACAACCACCAGAGCCGTGAGCAATTTTGTAATACTCGCCGGATAATAGAGGCGTTCACCGTTTTTCTCGTAGAGTACGGTCTGTGTCTTCGCATCCATCACAAGGCCGCTCTGGGAAGCCACAGAAACTTCTCCAGACTCCTTATTCTCCGCAGCCGATTCCTGCGGCTGAGCCAGTACCCCCTGTGCGCACATTCCTATAAACATTACACAGGCTGCCAATACTCCCAACCATTTTTTCTCATGACACTCCCTCACCTGTCAACCACCATTCTGATCACTGTCTGTTGTCATTTTGGCAGTAAATCTATGGGAAGTATAATCTTTCCCTGTGTAATATTTGTGAAATACTTTCACAATATTTCTTTATATTTTTTTAATATTTATTGCCAGATAGAACTCTACCCCATCTTCTTTATTCTCCACCCACACTCTTCCGTGATGCATCAGGGCTACCTCCCTGGCAATCGCAAGACCGATTCCACAGTTGGCCTGTTCCCTGGTTCTTGCTTTGTTTGTCTTATAAAAGGCACTCCAGATCTTCTCCAGATCTTCCTCTGGAATATGGCTCTTACTATTATATACAGAGAAAATAATTTCTTCCTTCTCTGTCTTTGCCTTCAGCCGGATTACACTGTCACCAGGACTATGAGATACCGCATTTTTTAAAAAATTATAGACTGCCCGGTGAAGCATCTGATAATCTCCCGAAATCTTGTCTTTCAGATCGTTTTCAACTTGGATTTCTCTTGAAAATTCATCCCGTGCCTCTTCTCTCAAATCCCCAAGAAAATCATCCGCCTCAAAGGTTCGGATCTGCATGGTATTTTTCTGATTTTCATACGTACACAAGTCCAAAATTTCCTGAATCATGTCATTCATCCGAAGACTTTCCTTGCTGATCACTTCAAGATACTTGGGGAGTTTCTGCGGCTGGTTCTGAGCAATATAAGAAGCATGTTCGGCATAACCACCAATCACAGCTATGGGCGTCTTCAGCTCATGCGCCAGATTCCGAACCATTCCTTTGCGAAATTCCAGTTCCTTTTGAAGTTCTCCCATGGCATCCCGCAGCTGATCAGACATGGAATTAATGGAAGCTGCCAGAGTTCCCAGCTCATCTTTTGAATCCACACGGACATACTCCTTGAAATTCAACCTGGCAATCTGCTGGGTTACCTGGTTCATATCTTCCAGAGGCTTCACCATCTTTTTGGAAAAGCGGATAATAATGATGCTGCCCACTGCCAGAGTCAGAATGCCTGAGAGAATATAAAAGGTATCCGTCAACATCATATTCTTCTGAATACTTAATATGGAAGTTCTCACTACAATGTAGCCCTGCCCCTCTACCTTTTGCGCGCGAATCAGATAGGAGAGATTTCCTGACTTTTCCTTTTCCTGATTTTCAAAATATTCTCCCTTTTCGTCCAGCTCAGATGAGAGCTCCCGCAGTCTTTTCTCAATCTGGAAATTACTTTTCTCCTCCTCATATAACTGGGGCTGTGTAGTGGCCAGAAGCTGAAAATTCTCATCAAACACACTGATCTTCACTCCCTCATCAAAGCCCAGCTGCTCCACTTTGGACTGGAGATCTGTCGAAGGCTCCTCCATCCATCGTTCCACCTTCTGATTCATTTTCCTCATTTTCTGATGATTCTCCCAGATTAAAAAAGGCTCCTTCAGCAAACTGTTAAGGAGCAAAGAAAACAACAGAAATGCCAGAATCATCCCCATTCCTGTCAGTGCATACTTTTTCCGCAAAGAATTTTTCAATCTATCCCTCCACACTCAAAATATATCCCATCCCTCGAATGGTTCTGATATAGCTTCCGCAGCTTTTTAAATCCATTCTCAGCATTTTGATATGGGTATCAATCGTCCGAATATCTCCCTCATAGTCGAACCCCCAGATTTTTTCCAGAATCTGATTTCTGCTCAGCACGATGTCCCGGTTGCTCATAAGGTAAACCAAAAGCTGGTATTCTTTGTGAGTCAGACTTACCTCCTCACCCTTCACAAAAGTACGGCATCGATTCTGATCCACCAGAATCTCGCCTACTTGCATGTAATGATTGGTCTCATTTTGAACCATACGCATCAGATTCTCTGCCCTGGCAAGGAGAACTTCGGGATGAAACGGCTTCGACATATAATCATTGGCTCCGCCTCTCAGTCCTTTTAGCTCATTTTCCGAGTCTCCCAATGCGGTGAGAATCAATACCGGAATCTGAGACTGCTGTCGGATTCTCCGAAGGACCTCCAGACCGCTGTATTCTGGCATCATAATATCCAGAATCACCAGAGAAAGTTCCGGATTCTGATAGAAAAGATCCAGAGCTTCTTTTCCATCTTTTGCCTCCAGAACCACATAGTTCTCCCCCTCCAGGATATCTTTTATTAAGTCTCTCAATAAATAGTCGTCATCTGCCACCAGAATTTTTTTCATCCGATTCCTACTTCCTCCATTCCAGCTTTGCATTATGTTTAATTATAACAAGTTTTGATAAATTATTAAAGTTTTTTTACATTTATTTTATAATAAAGCCAAGAAACTGTGATATACATCACAGCAAAAAAACAGAAACCTTTTATACTCATAATAAGAGTTTTTCATACCTGGTCAGGCATCCTTGTGCAACCGCACTGCTGCGGTATGGTATGTAATTATTAGGAGGAACTTATGAAAAATTCCACTTATTATCAGCTGCAGACCTCAACATTTTTCAGAGAACTGCCGCATGATGTGCTCCAAACCCTTCTGAATATGGGTAATCTTCATCAATACTCCAGAAAAGAAATTATCTTTCACGCCGGCATTTATGAAGAACAAGTCTACCTTCTGATGGACGGTGAAGTCATGATCTATAATCTGACACGGCATGGAAACAAAAAAATCTTGTTTATTCTGGGAAAGGGGCACCTTCTTAACCATAATATCATCAGCCAGAAACCTGTCTCCATCTTCTGCGAAGTGATTCACTCTGCCTGCATTCTCCAGATTCCACTGAAACCTTTTATCGAACTGATGCGGGAACACATGGCATTGACACAGGCCGTTATGATGGAATACGAACACTACATCTGGAGACTTAGTCATCAGCTGAAAAACACCAGCGGCAACCTTCTCATCGAACGAAAAATTGCAGCAAAACTGTGGAAATTGGGAAGAGACTTTGGTCAGCCTAGTCCAGACGGTATTTACATCCATGTGAAAATAACCATGACTTTGCTGGCCGACTTCGTGGGAGCTCCGAGAGAAAATATCTCCCGTGCCTGCAAAAGTCTAACAAAACGCGGCCTTCTGATCTATCGCGACCAACATTTTATTCTTCCAAATCCCACGGAACTCGCTAAATTCTACAAGCAAATTTAAAAAGGAGTGTATTTATGGGAAATCTCTTCGACAAAGAGGCGGCCTCATGCCTTCTCAATAATCTAAAAAAAGAATATGACATCTTCGCCCCGAAACGTTATCCAGGAGACGGAGCTTATTCTGACACTGATACTATACGCTATGGAATCATTGAATCTTTTGAAGAAATTATCTGGGATCGAAAGTCCGATTACAGTTTCAAAGAAGCATTGCTTCCAATTTCCGACACCATCATGTATTTCACTCAGAGCAGTACAAAACTCCCGGAACCTCGCAAAAAAAGATTGCTTTTTCTTCGTTCCTGTGATATCCATGCGCTGAAACGTTTAGATGAAATTTATCTAAAAAATGGATTTTCTGATTATTATTACCAATCCGTCCGGGAAAATGCAAAGTTTGTTCTCATGGGATGCGCGGACTCTTTCAACTCCTGCTTCTGCGTAAGTATGGGAACTAATCAGACAGATTCTTATGATGCATACGCTTACCCAGAAACAAATGGATTGTATTTTGAATTCAATAACGAGGATCTGAAAACCGCCGCCAAAGCCTCTGAAGCTCCCGAAAAATCTTTTCCAAAAAGGTTTGTCACTGTCAATGAAGAGCAGGTATGCCCGCCGGAAAATCTTCCCGAAAATATTGGACAGCATGAGCTTTGGAAAGAATATTCTGGGCGCTGTATTGGCTGCGGGCGCTGTAATTTTGTCTGTCCTACCTGCACCTGTTTTACCATGCAGGATATCTTCTATCGGGACAACGAAAATGCCGGAGAACGCCGACGTGTCTGGGCCTCTTGCCAAGTAGACGGCTACTCTGATATTGCAGGTGGGATGAGCTTCCGCAAAGACCAAGGAGAGCGGATGCGTTTCAAAGTGCTGCATAAAATCTATAATTACAAAAATCGGTTCGGGTATCACATGTGTGTAGGCTGTGGACGATGTGAAAATATCTGCCCAGAATATATCTCTTACATACATTGTCTGCACAAACTTTCAAAGATCGGAGGAAAGGAAAATGACCAATGAATATATGCCCTTTTTATCACAAATTAAAGAAATTATTCCTCACACAGATGTCGAATATACATTCCGTATGAGTTATACGGGGGAAGTCAAACCTGGACAATTTTTTGAAGTTTCCATTCCCAAATACGGAGAAGCTCCCATCTCCGTAAGCGGTATAGGAGAAGACTATGTAGATCTCACAATCCGAAAAGTTGGAAAAGTCACAAATGAAATTTTTGAAAAACAGAAGAATAAAAGTTTATTCATGCGAGGGCCTTACGGGAATGGCTTTGACACAAAGGATTATCAAAATAAGGAATTAATCATAATCGCAGGAGGCACCGGCGTTTCACCAGTGAAAGCAGTCATCGATCATTTTGGCAATCACCCTAATGAAGTAAAATCTCTGACTGTAATCGTGGGATTCAAATCCCCACACCATATCTTATTCCGCCAGGAATTGAAACAATGGAAAGACAAGATGAACCTGACTGTCACGGTAGATAGCTCCGATCAGTCCGGTTACAATGTGGGTCTTGTCACTCAATATATTCCGAATGTCAAAATCTCTGATTTAAAGAATGTGGCAGCCATTGTGGTAGGGCCTCCAATTATGATGAAATTTGCTGTGGAAGAACTTCAAAAACTTGGCCTTCAAGATGAACAGATCTGGATCTCACAGGAGAGAAAAATGTGCTGCGGCCTTGGAAAATGCGGACACTGTCGCATGGGAGATGTCTACATCTGTCTGGACGGCCCTGTCTTTCGCTATACAGAAGGCAAAAAATTAATAGACTAGGAGGATTGCGCTTATGTATCTGGACATTAATACAAAAAAATTAAAGAAAAACGCTTTTCGTGTCTCTAAACATCGCGGCGAAACCGCATCCAGAATTCGCGTACCTGGCGGAAAATGCAATGCAGATGTGCTCTCCCAGGTTGCCGAAATTTCACGGAAATATGGTAACGGAAGCGTACATCTGACTACACGCCAAGGTTTTGAGATTGAAGGCATTGCTCTGGAAGATGTCGATAAAGTAAATCAGGAACTTCAGCCGATTATTGAAAATCTCGAGATCAACCAGTCCACTCCCGGAACCGGATACCCCGCATCCGGCACACGCAATGTCAGTGCTTGCATCGGAAACCGCGTCTGTCCTTTTGGAAATTATGATACTGCCTCCTTCGCCAGACGGATCGAAGACACAATCTTTCCCAATGATCTCCATTTTAAAATTGCTCTTACAGGCTGCGCCAATGACTGTATCAAAGCCCGTATGCATGATTTCGGCATCATCGGCATGACTCTTCCTCAATACGATCCTTCCCGCTGTGTGTCCTGCAGTTCCTGTATCAAAGGCTGCGATAAACTCTCTGTCAATGTCCTGAAAATGGAAAATTATAAAATTGTCCGTAATGAAGAAAAATGCGTAGGCTGCGGCGTCTGTGTTACAAAATGTCCTACCCGCGCCTGGACACGAAGCCATAAAAAATACTACCGTCTGACCATTATGGGCAGAACTGGAAAACGAAATCCCCGATTGGGCGAGGATTTCCTGGCATGGACTGATGAAGATACAATTTTAAAAGTCATTCAAAACACCTACCGATTTGTTGAAAAATATATCGATCCCGCCGCTCCCGGAGGCAAGGAACATGTAGGTTATATCATTGACCGGGTGGGCTTCCAGGAATTCAAAAAGTGGGCACTGGATGGAGTGGAACTTCTCCCTGAAACAATCGTCAAAGATCCGGTCTACTGGAGCGGTATTCATTACCGCTGACGAAGTTCACTTCTCATAGGAAAATCTTAAATTTTTTGAAAAAATGGTTTCGCCGTTGCCTGGCGAAACCATTTTATCTTAGGAGTCTTTTGTTTTCAGCTTACATACCTTTCTATCATAAGTGTAAATTCCATTCACTTCATCTTCAATGTCTGATACCTGCGTGTACACTGCCGCGGAAAGCCCTTCTTCCCGAAGCTTCTTCAGCTGCCTTTGCATATGCTGATATCGTTTCTGAAGTTCTTCTCTGGATCTTAACTTCTTATATCCATAGACTCTCTCGCTGGATCTGTGTTCCTCCAATGGAAGACTCAGTCCCCCATATTCAGAGATCGCAAGCGCTCTCTTGTTCTTTCCCGGGACTTCTTTGTCCACCGGACAGGTCAGTTTGTCAAAATATGTGTGAACGCTCTTGATATCCCCGCATTCACAGTCATACCAGCCACTGGCAGAATCCACCGGCCTGGAAGAATCCGCTTTTTTCACCAGCCGGGTGACCGCCTCTGTGGCAAACTGCCCCCATCCCTCATTGAAAATTGTCCAGGCTCCTATGGATGGACAGTTATACAGAACTTGAATCGTCTCTTTGCACTCCTCCAGCCATTCCTGACACCCTTTCAGATTCTTTCTTCCGCTGGCAGAGACTGACCATCCATTCCGGCCGGTCAGCTTTGGAAACACAGTGGGAAGATAACAGACTCTCTTCATGTCATAGCTCTCTCCTCCATTGACCATATCCTGCCACACAACCATGCCGATGCGGTCGCAGTGATAATACCAGCGGAGTGCTTCTATCTTACAATGCTTTCTCATCATACGGAATCCCAGCCTCTTCATCCGGACGATGTCTGCCCGCAACGCTTCATCTGTAGGTGCGGTGTACAGTCCATCCGGCCAGTATCCCTGATCCAGAACACCATTTAGGAAATAAGGACGATGGTTCAGACACAACCTGGTGACTCCCTTAACATCCTTCTCAACAGAAAACAGACGCATGGCAAAATAGCTGAGCACCTGATCTTTGCCCATCCCCACTCTCAGATCATAGAGGAAGGGATCTTCCGGACTCCACTTACGGAAATTCTCGATTTTCAGATGAACTGTGACCGGATCTTTGGATATCTGTGCTTCATGGCGGCAGATCTTTTGATTCTGGTCATAAATCTCCACCCAGAATGGCTGTGCTTTTCCTGGCCTGCTCCCTCCGGGATAAATACACAGATCCACTGCGCTTCCATCATAATCAGGCATAATCCGCAGATTCCGGATATAAAAGTCCGGTACCCATTCCGTCCACACGGTCTGCCAGATTCCACTCTGAGCTGTGTAAAACATTCCTCCCGGCTCCAGTTTCTGCTTTCCTCTGGAATGCCACCCAGTGTCACTCTCATCCTGACAGGCCACCTGAATTAGATTCTTTCCCTCTTTCACAAAACGGGTCACATCCATTGTAAATGGAAGATATCCTCCCAAATGTTCTCCGGCCAGTTCACCGTTCCAGTATACCTTACACTCCTGATCTACCGCGCCGAAATGAAGCAGCATCCGCTCCTCTTCATGCCCTCTCAGACTCATGGAAACCGTCCTCTCATACCAGAGAGTCTCCCCTGGTTTCAACTGAAAGTCCGCTCCGGACAGAATGCTTTCCGGCGAAAATGGGACAAGAATCTTTCCCCGTATATTTTTCTTCTGAGGAATCTCCCAGCTTCGTCCTTTGACAATTTGATACTTCCACCATCCGTTTAAGATCTGATACTGTTTTCTGCGCATCTGCGGTCTGGGATATTCCTTCAGGGGAATATACCCTGGATTTCTGGCTTCCTTTTCCACACTCTCTCCCCAACGTGTATACAAAACATTCAGTTTTCCCCTCTTTTGTCTGAATGATAACGTAGAAATTGCATCCTTCAACTGCATTTTACATCCCCCTTTTCAGTTGGTTCCATGCAGACAGGCTGCCTCTCTGACAGCCCGCCTTACATACTCAGGTTTTTAAAAGTGCTGCCAGTTTTTCAAGCCTTGACAAAGCCTCTTCAAGAACATCCAGTCCTCTTGCGAAATGAAAACGAATCAGGTGGTTCACCGGTTCCCTGAAAAAACTGGATCCCGGAACAGCCGCCACCTTGATATTGCGGATCATCCACTCACAGAATTCCAGATCCGTATATCCGGCAAATTGTTCCATCTCCAGGAAATCCGAGATATCCATCAGGACAAAATATGTGCCCTGGGGAACTGTGTGACGGAATCCCATCTCATCCAGCCTTTTGCAGAAGTAATCTCTCTTTTCCTGATAGCTCTTGGTGAGATTCTCATAATACTGATCTGGAAAATTCACTCCCACACAGGCTGCCTCCTGCAGCGGCGCCGGTGCACCCACAGTGAGAAAATCGTGAACTTTCTTCGCGTTCTCGATAACTTTCGCAGGGCCAATCAGATACCCAAGCCGCCATCCTGTGATGGAATAGGTCTTGGACAGAGAACTGCTGTTGATCGTTCTCTCATACATGTCTGGAAGACCAGCCATATAGATATGGCGATTTGGCGGATATACCATATGTTCGTAAACCTCATCGGTAATAATAAACGCGTCATACTGTCTTGCGAGTCTTCCAATCAGGCTGAGCTCCTCCAGAGTAAATACTTTTCCGCTGGGATTCGACGGATTACACAAAATCAACGCCTTCACCCCCTGACGGAAAGCATCTTCCAGAACTTCCGGATCAAAGTGAAAGTCCGGAGGCACCAGCGGTACATAGACCGGCTGCGCCCCGGATAAAATGGCATCCGCCCCGTAATTCTCATAGAAAGGGCTGAACACTGCCACCTTGTCCCCTGGATCGCAGACCGTCATCATGGCCGACATCATCGCCTCCGTGCCGCCGCAGGTAACCAAAACTTCTGTCTCAGGATCAATCTGTCTTCCAATGGATTTTCCGAATTTGCGGGCCAATGCCTGTCTCAGATTCGGAGCTCCAAAGGTAATCGCATATTGATGCGGTCCTTCATATGCCACCTCGCTGAGACGGTCCAGCATCTCTTTGGGCGGCGGAAAATCCGGATATCCCTGGGATAAGTTAATTGCCCCGTATTCGTTGCTGATTCTGGTCATACGCCGGATCACCGAATCGGTAAATAATTCAACCCGGCTGCTTAATTTAGCCATTTTTACCTCCCTCTATTATTCCATTTCTCTCTTTCCGAGTCTGACTTCTTCCATATAATCCGCCAGTTCCTCTTCCAGATGATCAAAAAGATATCGTCTGCCTCCCTGGCGTCTTAGCCTGGATTCCTGACGTATCTGCTCATTGACAAGTTCAATCTCTTCTCTGAACTCCCTCGCTGAGAGAAGAGCGGCCCCCTGCCCCCGGATGATGACCTGTTCCATTCCATCGGAGGTGGCCACGGTCACATGGTATTTTCTCCCGATTTCATGAACCGTCTTCTCAATATATTGATCCGCGGTCTCCGCCTCCTGGGTGTAAACCACATGGATATTATGATACTGTGTCACCTCGCACCGGTGCCCTTCCACCCGGTAGGCATCAAAGACCAAAATCAGGGTACATTTTCGAAACCCCTGATAGTTGCACAGAATATCCATCAATTTCGTCCTGGCACCGTCAATATTCACCTCTGCCAATTCTTTCAGATCCTCCCAGGCAAAGATGATATTATATCCATCCACCAGAAGATATTCTTTCTCCGGTTTCTTTGTATCTTTCTTTCTGCTGACCGAAGCCGGGGCCGATGCTGTGATCCTCCGGCGTCTTGGCGCCTCTTTTTTTCTCTTGGCTGCTCCGTAAGTCCGCTCAAAAATTTCTTCCAGCTCTTTTTCCTCAGCGTCATATGCCTTGCGGTCATATTTTTCCCCTCTATCAGGTGTCACAACCAGCTCTTTTGGGGAACTCTGGCCGCTCTGCAAATGGTTTTCCACATGCATATAAGTCTCCACTTCATTCCAGGGAACTACAAAACCTGCACCATGGGCACAGAAAACCGAACTGGTGGGATTATCCGGATCTGCATCCGGCTCATAGCCTCTTTGGGCCACCACTTCTTCCTGATTATGACAGGGCTGATATCCTCTCAGTACACAGGAAAGTCTCCCTCTTCCTTTCGTGTAGGACATGACTTCTCTCTGATAATTCTGCATCGTGGCAACAGGTACCTCCCCGGTCAGATGTGTCATCTCCCCTTCCGTCACCGGCGGCTGAAAGCTTCCGCACATCCGTTGGATATCTGTCATTGCCCTTCCCACATTCTCTGTGGGAACCTCCAAAGAAAATTCATAATAAGGCTCCAGGAGAACACTCTTGGCTTTTCTCAGGCCCTGGCGCACTGCCCGGTAAGTAGCCTGGCGGAAATCTCCGCCTTCTGTATGTTTCGTATGGGCTCTTCCGCCCACCAGTGTAATCTTCATATCGGTGATGGCAGAACCTGTCAGCACTCCCACATGTTCCTTTTCCGCTAAATGGGTCAAAATCAGTCTCTGCCAGTTACGGTCCAGCTTATCCTCACTGCAGGCGGTAGAAAACACCAGTCCTGTTCCTCTCTCCTGAGGTTCCAGCAGCAAATGTACTTCCGCATAATGGCGCAGAGGCTCAAAATGCCCCACACCTTCCACAGGCTCTTCAATGGTCTCTTTGTACACAATATTTCCCGTCCCGAAATTCACAGCAATTCCAAACCGCTCCCAGATCAGAGTCTTCAGAACTTCAATCTGTACCTCTCCCATCACTTTCGCGTGAATCTCGCCCAGACGCTCATTCCACACCAGATGGAGCTGAGGATCCTCTTCTTCCAGTTCCTTTAATCTTCCAAACGTCTGATAAGGATCACAATCGGAGGGAAGCAGAATCTGATAATTCAAAACAGGTTCCAGAACCGGAGATTCTGAATCCTCCTCCATCCCCAATCCCTGTCCTGGATACGTATGGCTAAGCCCGGTCACCGCACAGACCGTTCCCGCTTTTACTTCCTTCACCGTCTCATATTTGGCACCGGAGTAAATACGAATCTGATCTGCCTTCTCTTCCCAGACTTCCTCCTGATTTTCTACGCCTTCTCTTCGGTTTGTCAAAGGCATTTTCACCCGCAGAGTTCCCCCTGTAATCTTCATATAAGTAAGACGGCAGTCGTCCCGGGCAATTTTATAGATTTTTGCGCCGAACTTTTGAGGATATTTTTTCTCTTTGGTATACTGGCCAAGGCCTTTCAGAAATTCTTCCACCCCTGTTACCTTCAGCGCAGAGCCAAAATAACAGGGAAAAATCATTCGCTTTTGAATCAGCTCTGGTATACGATCTTTGGACACCTGTCCGGTCTCCAGAAATTCCTCCAGCGTCCGCTCCTCGCACATGGCAAGTTCTTCCATCCAGGTATCGTTTTCCTTGCTGAAGTCTATACAGCCCTCCTCCAGCTTGTCTTTCAGCTCACGCATCAGACCAGCCTGATCTGTGCCCTCCTGATCCATCTTATTTACAAACAAAAATACCGGTATCTCATATCTCTTTAAAAGCCTCCAGAGTGTCCGGGTATGTCCCTGCACCCCATCGGCTCCACTGATCACAAGAATTGCGTAGTCCAGCACCTGCAGAGTTCTCTCCATCTCCGCTGAGAAATCCACATGTCCAGGCGTATCCAGAAGGGTGATTCGGCACTCTCCCAGATTGATAACCGCCTGCTTGGAGAAAATGGTAATTCCTCTGCTTTTCTCCAGCTCATAAGTATCCAGGAAAGCATTCTGATGGTCTACCCTTCCCATCTTTCGGATACTTCCGCTTAAGTACAGCATACTCTCTGACAGGGTGGTCTTCCCCGCGTCTACGTGGGCCAAAATTCCCACAGTCAAATTTTTCATATATTTTCCAGCCTTTCAGATCTCAGATGATCTTCCCCTGTTTCAGGGAAACCATACTGCCACTCTATTATAGCATGGTTTTTGTGACAAAAAAATGTTCTCGCTCAATCTTGTTCAAATGTAAGAAAAAAGAAGAGAAATCACGCCTTATTTTTGACATAATTTCTCCTGATATGTTTTCTGACTAATTTTCAAATCCCCATCTTCCTGAGAAGGTTGACAATTCTATCTACCAGCTCTATAAACTTTGTGAACACTACCTTCCCTTATTATAAAAAGTAAAAAGCGCGGCCGCACATCTGATGCGGCCGCTCCTGTTCTGTCAGAAACCTCTTATGATACAAAGTTCACTCTTTATAATTCTTCTTGCGGTGTTTCACGCATTCTGTCAACAGATATTCGATCTGTCCGTTGATCGAGCGGAAATCATCTTCCGCCCACTGAGCAATTTCCCGATAAAGACTGGCAGATACCCGCAGTGGAATTTGCTTCTTCGCCTTATCCTTAGTCTTTTCTTCCGACATCTGCCTCCCTCCTTATCTTCTATATTAATAGATCGAACCGCTGTTTACAATAGGCTGAGCATCTTTATTTCCGCACAGTACCACCAACAGGTTGCTGACCATGGCGGCTTTCCGCTCCTCATCCAGTTCCACAATCTGATTCTCGCTCAACTGATTCAACGCCATCTCCACCATGCCTACGGCACCTTCCACAATCTTCTGACGGGCATCAATGATCGCCGTAGCCTGCTGGCGCTGCAGCATCGCCGACGCAATCTCCGGTGCATAGGCAAGATGCGTAATCCGCACATCCATGATCTCAATACCTGCGTCTTTTACCTTCTCCTGGAGTTCTTTCTGCATAATGCTCGCAATCTCCTGGCTGCTGCCTCTTAAGGTCTTCTCGTCCGACTCGTCATTGGTATCATAGGGATAGTTTCTCGCTGCGTTCCGGGTGACCGCGTCACACTGAATGGAGAGATATTCCATATAGTTTTCCACATTCAGCACTGCCTGAGTGGCGTTTTTTACACACCAAATCACAATAATTCCGATCTCCACCGGATTTCCCATGGCATCATTGACTTTCTGCTTCTTATTATTCAAGGTCATCTTTTTCAGAGAGACCTTCTTCGAAGTGTGAGGAATCCCCTCCAGAGAAATATCGCCGCTGCTCAGCGTATTCTTCTTGGGTTTCTCCGGCATTTTGGATACCGCTGTGGGATTGACTGCCTCGCAGAAAGGATTCACCCAATAAAATCCCGCATTGTATAAGGTTCCATAATACTTGCCGAACAAAGTCAGCACCAACGCTTCATTCGGCTGCAGAATCTTCAGTCCGCACAATACGATGATTCCCAAAACAAGGAGAACCACACTGACTATCACACTCTGGACCAGAAAATTCCATACACATCCTGCAACGATCAGGGGAATTGACACAAGAATCATGAGAATCCCCAGAACCAACATCATCATGCCGGAAGCCGCTTTTAACACTTTCTCTTCTGTCTTATTTTTCTCTTCCATTCTGACTCCTCCTCCCACGGAAAGATGATATTATTTTGATAT
>ERZ1643246.535-NODE-535-length-48543-cov-11.352520_pt1 | contig 48543 bp, 29 predicted proteins | sample MGYA00579265_ERZ1643246 | MGnify/ENA primary metagenome ERZ1643246 (study PRJEB29033, sample SAMEA4952261) | chicken gut metagenome | biome: Broiler Chicken; feature: Gastrointestinal Tract; material: Caecum | place: Ireland | collected 2018 | study: Broiler... | reverse complement strand
CGGCGCGCACAACTTCACGACCAACAAGGACGAGGACACGATGCTCGCCAACGCCGGCTGGAACCAGGAGGGCATCGCCTGGTACGGCGTGAAGGCTCAGAACTAGTGACCAAAGTGGCCTGATTCAAACCTTCCGGCGGGCGTGGGTCGTCCGCCCGTCGGAAGGACTTTTACAGCATGGGAGGGTTTTTTGCCGCCGTTGTCGGAGGCCCTCCCTTTCTCTTACCCCTCAACAACGTTCCTTGTCTCCCGTCGGGGGACGAGTCTGCTCCTGTTACCTGAAAGAAAACCCAATCATTGTCGCAAGTAGGTTCGCGCGCCGCCGCACGGCTGGCGTGCGAGGAGAGAAGGGAGTGGGAATGCGTCAGGAAGTGGAGAATCCGTTTGGGGTGCTGCGCCCGCGGGCGCAGCTCAGGCGGAGGATCGCAAAGGGAGCTGCCGCGGTGGTGATGACCATCGCCCTCACGCTTCCCGGGGTTGCCATGGCCAACCCGGCGAGTGGGGCGACTGTAACCCTTACACAGCCGGACGGAGCAACCTTTGAGTCCACGATCAGCGGAGACGAGTACTTTAACTATCGGCTCATGGACAATGGCGCAATTGTCGAGCTCGACCCATCAGATGGCGTCTACAAGCAGGTCGTGAGGGGCTCCGATGGTAGCGTCGCCTTTGGGAGCCCGGCTCAGGCGGAGAGGGACTCCGGTGCAATCGGGAAGTCAGACCTTTCCGACGAGGCCACACGCAAGGCGATTTACGCGCTTATGGGCAGCGAATACCGCGAGTCCACCACGAGCAACCCGTCGTCGCCCGTGACCGCCGACAAGATCACGGCGAAGCAGCGCAAGGACGTGAATGAGAGGGAGGGCGCGGAGAAGACCCTGCCGCTCCTCACGGTCATCGTCGAGTTTAACGACGAGAAGTACCGTGACGACTACAACTGGGGCGACCAGTTCTTCACAGGCGAGTGGAGCATCGAGAAGTACTACAACATCGCCTCAAACGGCAAGTTCACCTGGCGTCCCATCGAGGAGACGAGTGCGACAGGCGTCGATGGCAACCACAATCCCTATGACACGGCCAACGACGGCGTGGTTCACGTGACTCTCGACCGCGATCACGGCAAGCTCGACTATGGTCAGAACTACATCGAAACCCTCGAGGCGACCTTCGATGCCGTGAGCAAGTACGTCGACCTTGCCAAGTACGACACTAACCACGATGGCAAGCTGGACAAGACCGAGATCGGCATCGGCCTCGTGTTTGCAGGCTATGACCAGTCGGCAGGCTATGTCCCCTCGGGCCACGGCTGCATCTGGCCGCACCAGTGGACCTTCTCCGACGCGGCGAGCCAGAACGGCATGGACGCCAAACCCTACGAGGTGACCACGACAAGCGGCAAGGTCGGGATCGACTCCTACGTCACCCAGGCGGAGACGGAGTCCACGGGAGCATCCGAGGAGCACCAGAGCGGCATCGGGGCCCTTGGGCACGAGCTCGGCCACTACATCGGCCTGCCCGACCTGTACGACACCTCTGACGGCTCCGATCCCGGCCCGTGGGCCGACTACTCCTTCTCGGGCCTCTCGATGATGGATGGCGGCTCCTGGGGCGTGGTCCAGACCGGCAAGGATGCGGGCATTTACCGTCCTGGGTTCTTTGACGCCTGGTCTAGGTACTTCCTTGGCTACATCGAGCCCGAGGAGATCACCCACGACGGCGTGTACACCGCGAGCTCCCAGATGAGCGAGGCGGGCTTCAAGAGCTTCATCGTCAGGGCGAGCGACGGCGAGTACTACATGATCGAGAACCGTCAGTACGAGTCCTTTGACCAAGGCATGGAGAGGTTCTACCTCAAGGGGAAGATGAGCGGGTACTCCTACGACAACCCCACCGGCGGCATCGTGGTGTACCACATCGACCAGGGCATCGTGGATGAGGACGGCATCCTCACGGGCGACAACACCGTCAACGTGAGCACTCACCGCCCTGGAGCTATGCCCGCGTACTTTGAGCTGGCCGACTTCAACGGCGGCAAGCCGCTCATCCGGATGCCGTTCCTCAACAGCCACACGCAGGATCAGTTGGGCACCAGCACCACGCCCGTCCTCCTGTACAACGGCAAGGACACTCCGGCGGAGCGCACCGACACCGGAATCAAGATCTCCTCGACCGCCAAGGGAGCCGCATCCCAGGCGTTCGTCGTCGACTTCCCGGCATCCCTCGCGTCTCTCGACGGAAAGGCGGAGCTCTCTGCCGATGGCGGCAGCGTCAAGTACACTGCCAAGCTCAACAACCTTAACGTGGACCAGAAGGCAGAGCTTGTGGTCCTCGACGCCGACGGCAACAAGGTCGACGCCGACTGGGCGCATGCGTGGCTCGCTGGTGGCGCGGCAGACGAGAATGCAGTGAGCACGCTCTCTGCAAGCATCGACGTGCCGGCCAACGAGACGACCAAGGCGCAGGGCTACCAGGTCGCGGTGTTCCTGGACGGCAAGCAGCTGGGCGAGGCGGTCAAGCTCACCGTAGCGGCGCATCCCGTGACGCTCACCTCGATCAAGCCTGCCGAGAGCACGCTCGATTCCAACGGCGCTGACGTGAGTTTCTCCGCCGACCTCAAGTACGTGCCCGAGGGCAAGAGCACGCAGCTTCGCGTGTACGACGCCAGCGGAAGCGCCATCGACCGCGCATGGGCAACGGTGGACCTCCACAAGGGCGAGGACGGAGGCTACGCGGCGTCCATAAGCTTCCCCGGCAACCTTGAGAAGGCTGACGCCAGGTATGAGGTCGCCGTTCTGGTGGATGGCCAGGAGGTCAACCCCAACGCGCGTGCGACCGTGACCGTGAAGGCGGTTCCCAAGGTCGAGGTTGGGACGATGTTCCGCATGTACAACCCCAACTCCGGCGAGCACTTCTACACCCAGAGCAAGCTCGAGGCGGGGTCGCTGGTAAAGGCGGGCTGGACGTACGAGGGCGTTGCGTGGAAGGCTCCTAAGACGTCCAACACCCCGGTGTATCGCCTGTACAACCCCAATGCGGGCGACCACCACTACACCACCAATGCGGACGAGCGGGACATGCTCGTCAACGCGGGCTGGAACGACGAGGGCATTGGCTGGTACTCCGACGACGAGCAGGGCGTGCCCGTCTATCGCCAGTACAACCCCAACGCCAAGGCAGGCGCCCACAACTTCACCACGAGCAAGGCTGAGAACGACCATCTGGTGAAGGTCGGCTGGAATGCAGAGGGCATCGCCTGGTACGGCGTGAAGTAGCCCAGTCAGGCATCCGATAGGGGAGAGGGGGCGGGCCCATCCGGGTTCGCCCCCTCTCGTCGGTGGAAACGCGTCTCTCGCCCGTGCCTACTCTGCCAGCAGGGACTCCATCTTGAAGCTGACGCAGTTGACGTAGCCGCGGTTGGTCAGTCTGAGCTCTGGCACGCACGCGAGCGACATGACGCCCATGGTCATGAACGGAGAGGGGAGCGTGCACCCCATCTGCCGCCACGCTGCCTCGATGGCGCTCACCTTGCGGGAGACGACCTCCACGCGCTCCGTGCTCATGAGGCCGCATACGGGGAGCTCGACCAGCGCGAGCACCCTCCCGTCCTGGACGGCGACCTCCCCGCCGCCACACTCCTCGAGTGTCTTTGCGGCAAGGAGCATGTCGGCGTCGTTGTCGCCCATGACCAGGAGGTTGTGTGCGTCGTGCGAGACGGTCTGCGCCAGCGCGCCATGGATGCCGAAGCCCTTTGCAAAGCCACGCGAATGGGTTCCCGCGCTGTCGTGGTGGCGGTCGAAGACGCAGACCTTGAGCACGTCGTTCTCGCCGTCAGCCTGCAGCTTGCCGTCACGAACGGGGACGTCCACGATGATGTCATGCGTGATCGTGTCGCCGGGGGTGATGCCCATGGCGCGTACCTTGCAACGCCCGTCCTGTCGATCGACGGGGAACTCGAAGGCCTGAGGGGTGAGGGTGTCGCCCAGCTCCATGGTGTGGGTCATGAAATCGGGCCAGGGGAAGGGCTCGACCTCGAAGAGCGCCCTGCCGTCCCGGGCGACCAGGTCGCCGTCGATCCACACGTACCGCGCGCGGAAGTCCTTGAGGTCATCCATGAGGACGACGTCGGCGCACTTGCCGGGCGTGATTGAGCCCATGTCTTGACCAACGCCAAAGTAGGTTGCGCAGTTAATGGTGCACATCTGAATCGCCGTCACGGGGTCGAGCCCGAGCGAGACCGCGGTGCGGAGCACGCGATCCATGTGGCCGTCGTCCACGATGGTGTGCGGGTGGGAGTCATCGGTGCACAGGAGACACAGGCGGGTGTCGATGCCGCTCTCCACGAGCTGCGGGAGGTAGCCGGGCAGGTTGAGCCAGGCAGACCCCTGCCTGAGCTGCGCGTACATCCCCATGCGGAGCTTCGCAATCACATCGTCGAAGGTTCCCGACTCGTGGCAGGACGAGACGCCCGCGGAGATGTAGGCGTTAAGCCCCCTGTCGTCGTCGGGGCTCACATAGTGGCCGGTCACAACCTTGTCAGCCTTGAGGGTCTCCGCAACCTCGCCCGTTGCGTTCTCCTCGCCCGAGAGGATGCCCGGGAAGTTCATCATCTCGCCGAGCGCGACGGTCTGGTCCCACGTCATGGTCTGCGCAACCTGGGACGCGTCGATTGACGAGCCGGTGTCCTCCACCCCCAGGACGGCGGGTACGCAGGAGGGAGTTGTAAGCATGGTCTTGAGCGGAGTGCGGGCCGCGTCCTCCCACATCACCCTGACGCCCTCGAGGCCGCGCACGTTGGCAACCTCGTGCGGGTCGGCGTATATCCCGGTGGTCCCGTGCGGGACGACCGCCCGGGCATACTCGCTCGGCCCCACCATCGACGACTCGATGTGGATGTGGCTGTCCATGAGGGCGGGGACCGCATAGAGGCCCGCCGCATCGACGACCTTGGTGTCGGGTCCGATGCAGTGCTCCGCCGTGTGCCCGCCAATCCCCAGGTAGGCGACTCGGCCATGGCTGATGGCGATGTCCGTGTCGCCTAGAATCTCGTGCGTCGTCACGCTCACGAGCCGTGCATGGCGAATGACCGTGTCGGCTGGACGCTTGCCCAAGGCTACCTCAGCCAGCGCATTGTGGCATTCCCAGAGCGGCTCCTTGCAAAAGTGGTTGATCATATCGCACGACCTGCCTTTCCAGGGCCTGACCTGCCCTTCCGCGATGGCACTCTGCGTTCTGGGGCTAGGGTAGCGCAAGAGGGGCAGTTGCGCCTTGCGGGGCGGTTTGGCTACCTGTATCCAGCGCTCGGGTTCAGGACTACGACGGTCACGGCGGGAAACCGGCGGGCAAAGAAGGGAGAGGGGCTCCTCCGCGCGGACTTTCTGGCGAGAAACGACTGGCGTGAGTGCTTGCTTCGGGCTTCGCCTGCTTGGAGGTGTTTCGGGGTCGAGTTTCCCCAGTTGGATATTCATCACCAATGCAACCATGTCAGCTGAATCCCGATATGAGTGCTCACTTCGGGAGTCCGCTGCCATCCGTACCTGGAACGGGAGTTGTTTGGCAGCAAACTCCCGACATGAGTACTCACATCGGGAGTTTGCTGACACTGTCTGGGTGGCAGGAATCTCTCTCGACCCCTCACTTGGAAAAACGTCGTGTGAGACTGGGGTCTTCCGGCAATCATCTCACGGGGAGGTACTCACATCGGGCTTTGGTTGCCATTGGAGGGCGTCCCGCCGGTTGATGCGCGGTTTCCAACGATTCGACTTCCGAGTTATGGCGGCAAGCCTCTCGTGCGAGGCGCTTGTTGCTAGGGGCTAGGGGACGGTCCGTCTTTCACGAGTAGTCTCGTGGAATCGCTCGTCTCTGGGCGAAACGCACGGGGGGCCGGTGCCCGCGGAAATGGTGGTTGGCACGGGTTGGGCACAACCTCACCATCCTGAGGCCATCGGTATTCCTTTCGAAAGAGGCATGTTTTGGGCCAAAAGGGGTGGGTAAGGGTGGAGTCTGGCCCGCGGATGCCAGAGGCTATGTACACCTGACCGTAGCGAATGGCGACACGAAAAAGGCCGAGGCGAGAAGCCCCGGCCCACGACGCGCGATAAGTGTCTAGCTTCGTCCTAGTCGATTGCCTCGGCGGAACCCCGGGGCACCGAATCCTCGCCCTTCTCGCCCACGTGGGCAAAGAAGGTCCTGAATACGAGACGGGACACGGGGCCGGCTGCGAACAGGTTCCAGAGGAGCGCCATGGAGAAGTTCTTGATGAGCGTCCCCACCCAGATCGCCGGAAGCTGAGCCGCGGGCATGCCGCCGAGAATAACGTTGAAGAGGATCGCCGCGACGAGGCTCATGGTGGGGCACATCACGAGCACCGTGCAGCAGGACCTGATGGTGCCGCGCACCAAGGAGCTGTCGCGCTCCTTGTCGATGCAGCGAGAGGCGAGGGCCATTCCCAGGCGATTTCCCCAGAGGTTGGAGAACAGGAACACGAAGAGCCACATGTACGCGGCTTCGAGCAGCGCGTCCCAGAAGACGACGTTCGTCATGTTGGAGAACCCGCCCGCGGCGGTGGGGATTCCCATCTTCCAGGCGACGTTGTAGACCTCCATCCCATAGGCCATGGTCACCGACATGAGGATTCCGAAGATGATCCCCTGAGCTTTGTTCTTGGGCATGCTCTCTCCCTCCGCGGCAGTGCCGCAACAAAAAAAGCGTGCGAGCGGTCGTGGGACCGTCGCACGCTTTGCCAACTACGCTGTCTCGCTGCTCCTGGTGACGTTGTGGGGCACCCGGTTGCAGCAGCTTTGCGCTACACGCAGGTACTGACGATAGCATGTGACGCATGCGGCGCGACAAAATCATCATGTTGCGGGAGAGGACCAAACGCCCGGAGTCGACAATGGCCTAGGCTATAATCTCATCCGTCAATGAGCGGCCCCACGGGCGTAAGTCCAATTGATCCATCAGGCCGCTCGCCGTGGGTGCCCAAGCCCCCTGCGTCCCTCGCGTGCGGCCAAACGCCGTCTCGTCGAAGGGAAATCGCATGGCTCAAACCGCACCGGAAGGGCGCTCCAGATCCGCCCAGCCAAAGCTCTGGACCAAGGACCTCGTCCTCATCATCCTGGTGAACCTCTGCGTCTTCACCAACCACATCATGTCGCTGTCCACGTTCCCGTTCTTCATCAAGAGCCTGGGTGGCACCGAGGCGATTGCGGGCGTGTGCGCCGCGGCCTTCTCGTTTGTGGCAGTCATCATCCGCCCGTTCGTGGGCTGGTGGCTGGACAATGGCGTCCGTCGCACCGCCCTGGTGATCGGCCTGCTCCTCATGGCACTCTCGCCCGTGGGGTACGTGACCGTCCCCGTCCTCTCCATCGCGATCTTCTTCCGCATGGTCCATGGCGTGGGCCTCTCGTTCTCCAACTCCACGACCGCGACCGTGGCGTCAGACGTTATCTGCAAGCCGCGTTTTGCCGAGGGCATGGGCTACTTTGGCATGGCCACCGCGCTTGCCTCCGCGATCGCACCCGCCCTGGGCCTCTCGCTGATGGAGGGCTTTGGCTTCAAGGTGCTCTACATCGTGGCCACCTGCATCGCGCTCCTGGGCCTCCTGCTGTTCTCGTTCGTCCATGCCCCGCGTGTCGAGGTGCCCCACAAGCCCCTTGACCTCAGAACGATCATCAACCGCGACTCCCTGCCCGCGACGGTGACCATGCTCGTGTTCATGTTCACCTTTGGCGCCCTCGAGAACTTCGTCGCCATCTACGCATCCGACAAGGGCCTGCCCTCCGGCTCCATCTACTTCCTGATCATGAGCGTCATGCTCCTGCTGGTCCGCGTGTTCCTGGGCCGCCTGGTGGACGAGAAGGGCGAGGCGTTCTTCGTCTATGCGTGCAACGCCTCGATGCTCGTGGCCTTCCTGCTCCTCGCCTTCGTGCCCAACGTGGTGACGTTCATCCTGTCCGCGGCACTCGCCGGCTTCGCGTTTGGCGGCCTGGAGCCCTCGCTCCAGTCCATGGCGGTCCACACGTCCAGCGACGAGACCAGGGGCTCGGCAAACTCCACGTTCCTCTGCGGGTACGACATCGGCTACGGCCTGGGCGGCGGCGTTGCCGGCTCGCTCATCACCGCGATGGGCTACTCGGCCATGTGGGCGATCGTCTCGCTCGCCTGCGTGGTTTCTGTGCTGATCTACGTGCTCTGGGCGCGTCACAGCGACACGAGCTTCAGCAAGGCGCTCAAGGCCGAGAGGAGGGGGTAGCCCCCGGGACGCCGTTGCCGGAGACGCCGGCGCGGCGCCCTCCCATGGCGTTTTGGTGGTCGCCGCGCTTCTTTGCTAGAGTACTCTCCGTAAGTGCGCCCTGTGGGTTCGGGTGACGCCACACCTCGAACCTGGTCAGGGCCGGAAGGCAGCAGCCATAAGGGGCCTCTGGCGGGCACCCGTTCCCGCAGGGCGCACTTGTACGCCCCCTGCGACCAGCGAGAGGTTGGCCGCGGGGGCGTTTTCTATGACGGCGGCGCCTGCCGCCCCAGCCGACCTTTTGGAGAGTCGCCAATGGGCTTCGTCAACATGATCGCCGAGCTTCTCAGGGACCCGAGGACCGCCATCGCAGGCTGGATTGCCGCCGGCCCCATGGTTGCCTACGGCCTGGTCTTCCTCATCGTGTTCATCGAGACGGGCGTGGTGTTCTTCCCGTTCCTGCCGGGCGACTCGCTGCTCTTTGCATCGGGCTTCTTCGCGCACAACGGCGGGTTCAACATCTTTGCGCTCCTCGGAGTTGCGTGGGCCGCCGCCATCATCGGCGACCAGTGCAACTTCATGATCGGGCACTTCTTTGGTCAGCGCATCGTGAGGAGCGGCAAGGTCAAGGCCATGACCCCCGAGCGCGTGGAGAAGACCGAGGCCTTTCTGGACAAGTGGGGACGCCTGGCCATCTTCCTGGGCCGATTCTTCCCGTTCATCCGCACCTTCGTGCCGTTCCTCGCGGGCATGGGCGGCATGGCTTGGCACCACTTCGTGGTGTTCAACATCCTGGGCGGCGTTACCTGGTCCACGCTGTTCACGCTGCTGGGGTACTTCTTCGGCGGGATCCCTGCCGTCCAGGAGCACTTCGAGCTCGTGGTCGTGGGCATCATCCTGGTCTCGGTCATCCCGGCCGTGGTCGGTGCGATCAAGGCCAAGCTCTCCTCCAAGAAGGGCGCCGCCCCCAAGCACGCCGCATAGCCGCCCCACACAGGCTGCCATCTTGATGCCACGCCCTGCGAGGGGCGTGGCATTCTTGTCTTCGTGCAGCATCCCTGCGTTTGGGTGACCCCAAACGTGGAAAACAACGTACGATGGCCCGATTAGGAATCGGGCTCGGCTCGGTCTGCCAGGCGAGAGGGGCGATGCAAATGGACGTCGAGGGCATCCTGAGGGCAATGACGCTGGAGCAGAAGTGTGCGCTCCTCTCCGGAAGGAAGCCCTTCTCCACCAGGGCGTTCCCCTCCCTGGGCATTCCCAGCCTGGAGTTCTCCGACGGCCCGCACGGGCTTCGCCACCAAAGCTCCGATGCGGATAACCTGGGGCTTGGCGACTCGGACCCAGCCACCTGCTTCCCCACCGCCGTGACCATGGCGCAGACGTGGGACACGGACCTTGCGGAGGAGATTGGCGAGGCGCTTGCGGAGGAGGCCGCCTCCATGGGCATCAACGTGGTGCTGGGGCCCGGCCTCAACATCAAGCGCAACCCGCTCTGCGGGCGCAACTTTGAGTACTTCTCCGAGGACCCCCTCGTCTCGGGTCGCATGGCGGCGGCGTACGTGAGGGGCATCCAGTCGCGTGGGCTCGGCGCGTGCCCAAAGCACTTTGCCGTCAACAGCCAAGAGACGCGCCGGCAGTCGTCCGACTCGGTGGTGGACGAGAGGACCCTGCGCGAGGTGTACCTTGCCGGCTTTGAGGAGCTCGTGCGCGCCTCGCATCCCATGGCAATCATGAGCAGCTACAACATGGTCAACGGCACCTACGCGAGCGAGAACCGCCACCTCCTGAGGGACGTCCTCAGGGACGAGTGGGGCTTCGATGGAGCCGTGGTCACCGACTGGGGGGCCTCGAACGACCACCCCGCGGGGGTCTCGGCGGGATGCACCATCGAGATGCCAGCCCCCAACGACTGCTCCATCCGCGAGCTCGTGCTTGCCGTGAGGGCCGGTCGCGTGAGCCAGGCGGACCTCGACGACCGCGTGCGAGAGGCGCTCACGCTCATCCTTCGGACCGATCGGGCAAAGTCAAACTACCACGGCGGCTACGACGCGGACGCCCACCACCGCCTTGCACGGCGCGCCGCGGAGGAGGGCATCGTCCTCCTCAAGAACGACGCCCCAGCCGACGCGTGGGAGAGGGGCGTCCCCACGGCGGCAGAGGCCGACGGGACGGCTTCTGGGCGCGTTTCCCCGCGCACCTCTCCCCTGCTGCCCCTTGCCCCGCACACCAAGGTCGCGCTCGTTGGCGACTTTGCCCGGGCACCGCGCTACCAGGGGGCGGGCTCGTCGCTGGTCAATGCGACGCGGGTAGAGAGCCTCCTCGATATCATGCGCGCCGACGACCGTCTTGACCTCGTGGGCTACGAGCCGGGCTTTGAGCGCTCGGGGAGGGCGAACCCCCAGAAGGCCGCCGCGGCGGTCGACCTCGCCCGACGCGCGGAGGTCGTGATCCTCTGCCTTGGCCTGGACGAGTCCAGGGAGGTGGAGGGCCTCGACCGCACCAACATGCGGGTGAGCTCCAACCAGGTGAGCCTTCTGCGCGCCGTCTTTGCCGCCAACCCCAACGTGGTCGTGCTCCTCTCCGCGGGAAGCTGCGTGGAGGTCCCCTGGCAGACCCACGCTCCGGCGATCCTGTACCTGGCGCTGGGCGGGCAGGCGGGTGCCTCGGCCGCGCTCGAGGTCGTAACTGGCGCCGTCAGCCCGTCCGGAAGGCTTGCGGAGACCTGGCCCGTCAGACTGGAGGACGTCCCCAGCTTTGGCAACTTCCCCAGCCTGCAGCGCACGGCGGAGTACCGCGAGGGGCCGTACGTGGGCTATCGCTACTACCAGACCGCCCACGTGCCCGTTGCCTACCCCTTTGGGTACGGGCTGGGGTACACCCGGTTTGAGTACTCCGACCTTGTCGTCTCCAAGGACGAAGCGAGCTTCGTCGTGGCCAACGTGGGCCGGCGCGAGGGCACCGACGTCGCGCAGGTGTACGTGGGGCTGCCCGGTGCCGCGGTGTTTGCCCCCCAGGTACAGCTGCGGGGATGGGCCCGCGTGAGCCTGGCGGCGGGCGAGTCGCGACGCGTGGCCGTCCCCCTCGGCCCGCGTGCTTTCCAGTACTTTAACGTCGAGACCAACGCGTGGGAGACCGAGGGAGGGTCCTATCTCGTCTCGGTGGGGGCAAGCGCGGCAGACCTCCGGCTCCAGGCGGAGGTCGAGGTCGCGGGCAGCGGCGCCCCCAATCCCTACGCGGGGCTCCGGCTCTCCGCCTACCAGTCCGGAAGGGTGGCTGGCGTTGACGACGCGCAGTTCTCCGCACTCCTGGGTCGTGTCATCCCGTCCCCGCGCATCCCCATAGACGCCAACCTGACGCTTCGCGACCTCACCAGGACGCACAGCCCGGTCATGTGGGCGGCGGGAAAGGTTGCCGACACGTACTGCGGCAGGCAGCTTGCGAGGGACTCCTTTGACCCCAACGTGGCCTTTGCATACAACATGCCCCTGCGCGCCCTCCCCAAGATGGGGCTTCCCGTCACCAAGGCGGCGATTGACGCCCTGGTGCTCGAGGCGCGTGGCGCTTGGGTGGTGGGCGCCGCAGTCGCCCTCGCCAAGAGGAGGCGCTGGCCCCTTGGCGTCTGCCTCTACCTTGCCGCCGCTGCCGAGGTGGGCGGCCTAGTTGCCAACGGAGCGTTCGAGGCGCTCCTAAAACGGCAGTCGGTCGAGGGCTAGGGGACGGGCGGGGGTCCGCCGCTATACTGGTAGGCCGAGTCATGCGAGGCGTCGGAGGCGCGATGGAATCCCTTTACAGAAAGTACCGCCCCAAGACCTTCGAGGACGTCGTGGGCCAGCAGCACGTGGTGAGCACCCTTGAGCACGCGGTCCTCGAGGGAAAAACGAGCCACGCCTACCTGTTCTGCGGACCCCGCGGCACGGGCAAGACCACCATGGCCAGGATTCTCGCGAAGGCCCTGATGTGCGAGAAGGGGCCTGGCCACCTTCCCGACGGCACCTGCGAGCGATGCACGCTCATAGCCGAGGGGGAGCACCCAGACGTCTACGAGCTCGACGCGGCCAGCCGCACCGGCGTGGACAACGTGCGCGAAGAGATCATCAGCAGGGTGGGTTATGCGCCCGTCCGAGGGAGCTACAAGGTCTACATCATCGACGAGGTCCACATGCTCACCACGGCGGCGTTCAACGCCCTCCTCAAGACCCTCGAGGAACCGCCGTCGCACGTGGTGTTCGTGCTCTGCACCACCGACCCGCAGAAGGTTCCCGCGACGATCCTCAGCCGCGTCCAGCGGTTTGACTTCCACCCCATAGCCGCCGACGAGATGCTCGCCCACCTGGAGTCGGTGTGCGAGAGCGAGGGCTTCACCTACGAGCCCGCGGCCCTCGAGCTCGTCGTGCGCCACGCCCGCGGGGGCATGCGAGACGCCCTGAGCTCCCTCGAGCAGCTGAGCGTCTTTGGGAGCGGGTCCATCACGCTCGCCCTCACGCGCGACATGCTGGGCGAGGTGTCGTCGTCCACGCTCCACGTTACTGCCAAGGCGCTGGCGGAGAGGGACGTGCCCACGCTCTTCTCCACCGTAGCGTCGCTCGTCGACGCCGGTCGGGACCTGCTGCAGTTCACGCGAGAGCTCGCCGCGCACCTGAGGGACGTGTACGTGGTCGCCGCCGTTGGTCCCAAGCCCGGCGTGGTGACCGCGACGACCGAGGAGCTCGAGGCGCTTGGATCGGAGGCGTCCGAGTTTGGCTCCGTTGACAGGTTGGCGCGCGCCCTCATGGTGATTGGCGACGCCTCGAGCGAGATGCGCACGGCGACCAACCAGAGGCTCGTCCTCGAGATCGCCCTCACGAGGATTGCCCGCCCCAAGAGCGACCTCACGCTCGAGTCCCTTGCGGACCGCGTCTCGTCGCTCGAGGCGCGTCTCTCCTCGCTTGGCGAAGGCGTCCCCGTTGCGGCAGTTGCCCAACCCCTTGGGGCGCCGGGCCAGCAGGCATCGGCAGGGGAGCGGGGGCCCCAGGCTACCGCTCCCGCCAACCCCGCGTCGGCAGCCGCCCAAACCCCCGCGGCGCCCGAGGCCCGTCGCGTGGAGCACAGGGTCGCGCCCCCCTCGGCACCGTATGCGCATCCCTGGGAGCGCGGCCAGGAGGCTCCTGCGGGCGGGTCACCCGCGCCGCAGGTGCGACCTGCGAAGCCTGCCACCGTCCCCGCTGCGCCTATGAACCCGCAGCCGGCCGTGGCCAATGCGCCGCGAGCCCTGGTCCAGCGCGAGGCTCCCAGGCAGGTTCCTCCGGCGCCCGCCCCATCCCGCAAGCCCCAGGCTCCCAAGCCGCAGACTTCGAAGCCCAATGCAACGTCCTCCTCGTCTGCCTACCCTGCGGTCACCGACCCTGGCGAGCTCCAGCGCAGGTGGAAGCAGGTGGTCGAGGGGCTGCTGGCAAAGGATCCTCCGCGCGGCTCGCTGCTCATGCAGTCGACTGCCATGCAGGACGACGGGGAGCATCTGCTGGTCAACCTTCCCAAGGGCAGCGGCTTTGCGGTGAAGATGCTCGACCGCAAGGACGTTCGCACAGTGGTCGACCGCGCCGTCGCCGAGGTCTTTGGCTACCGCTCCATCAACTACGTGGAGGCGAGCCTTGCGGGTGCGGACATCGCCCGGGTGCGCAGGTCTGCTCCCGCCGCCCCCAGAAAGACGCCCGTTGCGCCGCAGCCCCAGCAGGCGCCGCGTCCCGTGCCTTCCGTCCCGGCACCTGCTCCGGCACCCGCGCCAGTGCCCGCCGCGGCTCCCCCCGCGCAGGCGAGCGCGCCCGCGCAATCGGGTTACGCCATGCCCTGGGACGACGAGGCGGTCCCCTACGACGACGCCTCGGCCGTCTCGTATGACGAGGAGGCTCAGGAGGCCGCCTTCGCAGCGCCCGTGGTCCCCGAGCCCTCGTCGAGTTCGGTCGGGGGAGCGACCGCTCCGGACCCGGCACCCGCTCCGCCCCGCCAGGAGGCGACACCCGTTCCGTCGCCCGCCCCCGCCCAGTCGGCGGCGCCCTCTCCAGCCCCCGCGCCTGCGGCGGACCCGGTGTCCCCGGCGGCCGCAACGGCGCCCCCCGCGACGACGGTGAACGGGGAGCCCCTCCCCCAGGACGTTGACCGGTTGATGCAGATGCTCACCAACGTCTTTGGCGATGGGGTTACCGTGAGCGTGGAGCATCCGGACGGCGCCGGCGGCGACAGCGGCTCAGAATCGGGGAGCGATGCAGGTGGGGAAGGCCTCTCGCCCGACTCGTACGGAGACGAAGACTAGGCGGGCGTGACCCGCAGGGAAGTGATTGACATGGATATGCAGCAGATGATGCGTCAGGCACAGAAGATGCAGCAGGAGCTTGCCAAGACGCAGGAGAAGCTCTCGCAGACGGAGGTGTCTGCGTCCGCCGGTGGCGGCATGGTCAAGGTGGCCGGGACCGCGGATGGCAAGATCACCTCCATCACGATCGACCCCGAGGCGCTTGACCCCGAGGACGTGGACCTTCTTCAGGACACCATCCTCGCGGCCGTCAACGAATGCCTCGACAGCGCGCAGGACGTTGCCAACCAGCAGATGAGGGGCGTTGCGGGCGGGATGAACCTCCCCAACATCCCCGGCCTCTTCTAATGCCGGAGCCCAACGACGGAAGGGCGCTCCAGCGCCTGCTCGACGAGCTGGGGAGGCTTCCGGGCATCGGTCCCAAGTCTGCCCAGCGCATCGCCTACTACATCCTGGAGTCCGACGCCGAGACGGCGCGTCGGCTCTCGAGCGCGATTCTGGACGTGAAGCGGCAGGTCCACTTCTGTCCCATCTGCTTTAGCTACGCAACCCGCGACACCTGCGACGTGTGCTCGGATGCCTCGCGCGACCGCAGTCGCATCTGCGTGGTGAGCGAGCCGCGCGACGTGAGCGCCATCGAGCGCACGGGCTCCTACCACGGCTTGTACCACGTCTTGGGCGGTGTCATCTCGCCCATGGACAAGGTTGGGCCCGAGCAGCTCCACGTGCGCGAGCTCATGGGACGACTGGCCGACGGGGAAGTCAAGGAGGTCATCCTCGCCACCAACCCGGACGTCGAGGGAGAGACGACGGCGACGTACCTCTCGCGCGTGATACGCCCACTGGGTGTCACGGTCACGCGCCTCGCGAGCGGGCTTCCCGTGGGAGGCGACCTCGAGTATGCGGACGAGGTGACGCTCGGGCGCGCCATCGAGGAGCGGCGGTCGCTCTAGGCACCACGCAGGTGGCGCCTCGCGCTACCATGCACACAGACAGGAGGTCTGTCATGGCAGATAACGAGAGAAGGGACCGGAGGGGCGGGACCCCCCGCCGCGGCGGCCATGCTGGCACAACGCCGCGCCGGCAGGTGTCCGGGGGCAGTGGATCGGGCGCCGCGCGGCATGCCTCGCACCTCTCGCCCGTATCGGCTCCCGCGTCGCAGGGGGCTCGACCCTCGAGGGACCGGTTGCGCAACCTTCCACAGATCGACACCGGCGGGTCCGAGCAGGACGCCCCCCGTCCTATCGGCGTGGATCCGGCGGTCACCGGGTCGTTCCGCCGCATCGACGTGGGGGAGGGCGCCAAGGTCGAGACGCGTGACAACGTGAGGACCATCTCGCCCGACTCCACCTCGTCGTGGACCAGGACGGGCTTTGGCGAGGAGATGCAGCTGCAGGGGCGCAACAAGCCCCGCGTTCGCAACCGCGAGACCAAGATCAAGACCAACAAGCGGCTGAACATTGGCATCGCCATCGCCGCCACCGTAATCATCCTGCTTGCCATCCTCGCCTTCAACGGAATCATCTCGCACCGTCCCAGCGCCGAGCAGACGGATAGCGGACAGGTCGAGCAGACTCAGACGGGTTCCGACGGCTCTATCAACTACAACGGCACGGTCTTCAGCATCAGGCAGGGTGATGACGGCAAGTACGCGCTCGTGGGTTCGCCCGAGGGCAGCTCTACCTCGAGCGTGAACACGTACTTTGAGTTCGAGGGCACGCCGGTTCAGCTCGTCCTGTACAACGGCGCGATCATCATCCCCGAGAACCTGGGGGACGGCTGGGACGTCCTCGCCTACACCATGGGCGCGGGTTCGATGAGCACGCAGGTGACCGACTCGAACGGCAACGCGGTCACGGGAAGCGGCCAGATCACCGACGTCAAGCTCGACGGCTCCAACCTCCTGATCACGGACAGCACGGGTCAGACGACGACCATCGCCCTGGGCTGACGAGGGGGCAAAGGCATCTCTGACGGCCTCTCCGGTAGCGGAGGGGCCGTCTCGTTATGAAGGACTCGTGGAGGGAAAGAAATCAAAATTCCCCCTAGACAAGGCTTCTGCCTTCCGTGTATTATTACTCCCGCACTGATGCACGGGGTATTAGCTCAGCTGGTTAGAGCGCCGGCCTGTCACGTCGGAGGTCGCGGGTTCAAGTCCCGCATATCCCGCCATAGAATGCACGGAGCCTCGGTTCGCCGGGGCTCTTTTCTTATGCCTTGGCATCGCCTCTGCGTGCCGCGTTGAAATTGCGACAAATGGCATAATATTAGGGGTAATGGCATTCTTGGCGACGCGCATGGCGGAGGCGAGGTGTGGTGGGCCAACAAGGCGGGAGTGACCGCGGCAGGGCGAGACTTGCCGTGTTCGACCTAGACGGCACATCCATCAACGGGCAGAGTGGCATCCTCTTCTGTCGCTACCTCTTCGAAAGCGGGCTCATCTCGCCCTCGCGGGCGTTGCGCCTCGGCTGGTGGGGCGCCCGGTACGCCCTTCACTTGCCCCAGCGGCAGGCGGAGTCCAGAGAGCTCATCTTCGACGCGCTCTCGGGCGAGGGCCAGGATGAGGTGGCCCGCAGGATGGGCGAGTTCCACGACCGGTACATCCTGCCGCGCTACCGTGCCGATGCCATTGCGGAGGTTGCCAGACGCAGGGAGCAAGGTTGCATCACCCTTCTGGTCTCGGCGACCTTCGAGGGCGTAGCTACGCTCGCTGCCGACCACCTTGGGGTTGACGGCCTGGTGGCGACGAGGATGAGGCGAGACGGCGAAGGCAACTTCACCGGTGAGGTGGACGGTCAGGTGGTGGCGGGGCGAGGCAAGACGGAGGGCGTCGCCGCCTGGGCGGACGAGCACGTGGGGCAGGGCCGCTGGTACGTCCAGTGCGCATATGGCGACCACCTGTCGGACCGCTTCCTGCTTGAATCGGCGGTCGAGGCGTTTGCCGTGCGTCCTGACCCCACCCTGAGGCTCGAGGCCCACAGGCGCGGTTGGACGGTGCTCGACTGGAGGTAGGCCCTCGGGCCATAGGGTTACGAGTGGGAGGCGCGGAGATCGTCTCCCCGAAGGCATGGGAATGGCATGGACATCTCTCGCAAGACAGACTACGCGCTGCGCATGCTCGCCGAGCTCATCCGTGCGGATGGGAACATCGTCTCGGTGCGCGTCGCGGCAGACAGGAATCGAATCCCCTACTCGTTTGCCAGGTCGATCCAGCACGACCTCGTTCGCGCGGGGCTGGTCGAGAGCACCCGTGGGTCCAGGGGCGGCATGAGGCTTGCCGCCGACCCCAAGAAGGTGACGCTCCGGGAGGTCGTCGAGGCAATCCAGGGGCCCATCTACGTGTCTGGCTGTGCGACCGCCGGCGACGACGGCGGTCCGTGCCCCTACATGCCCCAGTGCCATTACAACCCCATCTGGTGCGAGGAGGAGCGAATGCTCAGGGACTACTTTGGGTCGGTCACGCTGTACCAGGTCGTGATCGAGGACAAGCATCCCGTGATGGGCGGCGGGCACCGCTTCGACGTCGTCGGCCGAGACGGCAGGCCTGACGGGCAGGGGGAGTAGGGTGCCCGACCTGCCCGCAGCCCCCTCCGACGAGCTTGCGCCGTTCAGGAAGAAGGTCCTCTCCCGTGGCCGCGAGCTCTACCGCGACCTCCCCTGGCGCCGCACGTGCGACCCCTACGCCATCTGGGTCTCTGAGGTGATGCTCCAGCAGACGCAGGTCAAGCGTGTCGACGGCAGGTGGCAGCGGTGGCTGGGGCGCTTTCCCAACGTCCGGGCGCTCGCGGATGCGCAGACCGCCGACGTGCTTGAGGAGTGGCAGGGCATGGGCTACAACAGGCGCGCGCTCTCGCTCCGCAACGCGGCGCGGGCGGTGTGCGACGGCGGGGGAGAGATGCCCCGCGAGTATGCGGACCTCGTCGCGCTGCCCGGCATCGGTCCTGCCACGGCGGCGGGCATACGGGCCTTCGCATACGACTTGCCAGGCGTGTATCTCGAGACCAACGTGCGTGCCGTCTTCCTCCACGAGCTCTTCCCCGATCGCGAGGGCGTAGGGGACCGTGAGATCGAGCCCTTGGTTTGGCAGTGCTGCCCTGCGGGCGACGATGACCCATCTGATGACCCCAGGACGTGGTACTACGCCCTTCTCGACTACGGTGCGTACCTCAAGCAGACGCTGCCCAATCCCTCGCGCCGCTCCAAGGGGCACGTGAGGCAGTCGAGGTTTGAGGGCTCCCACCGGCAGAAGCGTGCGGCGCTCGTGCGCCTGCTCCTCTCCCATAACGAGGGTGTGGATTCTGGGACGCTTGCGCGCGAGCTCTCGGCTTTGGAGGAAAAAGCGGGTAGAAGTGAGCTAGGCGACGGCGAGGTCGAGGCAATTCTTCTCGAGCTTGCCCGGGAGGGTTTCTGCCATCAACAAGGTGGCATTTGGCTTTCCTAGGTGCTACCATGGGCCTGCCGCCAACGGCACACCTGCTGCAAGTGGTGCCCGCAGGAAAAGGGGCCTGCGGGCAAACGAGAGAGGAGCTTTTCATGGCAGTCGACTTCGAGAACTCGCAGACCAAGAAGAACCTTGAGGCGGCATTTGCCGGTGAGTCTCAGGCAACCAACAAGTACTCCTACTACGCGAGCAAGGCCAAGAAGGAGGGCTACGTCCAGATCTCGAACATCTTCAGCGAGACCTCCGGCAACGAGCGCGAGCACGCCAAGCTCTGGTTCAAGTATCTGCACGATGGTGACGTTCCCGACACCCTGGCCAACCTCAAGGACGCCGCGGCAGGCGAGAACTACGAGTGGACCGACATGTATAAGGGCTTCGCCGAGACCGCGGACGCCGAGGGCTTCAAGGAGATCGCTGCCAAGTTCCGCCTGGTCGGCGAGGTCGAGAAGCACCACGAGGAGCGCTACAACAAGCTCGTCGAGCGCGTCGAGAAGGGCGAGGTCTTCAACCGTCCGGGCGTCAAGGTCTGGAAGTGCACCAACTGCGGCCACCTGCACGTGGGCCCCGAGGCCCCCAAGGTCTGCCCCGTCTGCAACCACCCGCAGAGCTACTTCGAGGAGCAGGCTATCAACTACTAGTCTCTTGCAATAGCTCGCCTAGGGTCCCGGCTTAGGTCGGGGCCCTTTTTTGTGCTTGGACCAGCATCGGAAGAAGTTATCAATAGAACCGATAACTAGGTAGGCCAAGTCCGCATATCGATGAGACTGTTATCGGCGTCATGAAGCGGTACTATGCAGGTCATGGAAACGACGCAGACATACAACGAGCTATCGGGACGGCAGATGCCGTAGCCCGAGTGCGGAGGAGGAACACGTCTCCGACTCGGGCGCCCCCAGAGAACGCTCATCCACTCAAGGCAAAGGCCACCGCACAGGCACAAAGGAGAACATTATGGCATTCGAACTCAACCCCGACTTCGCCAAGGATCCCGAGAAGCACTTCAACACCCTGCAGGTTCACGCCGGCTGGGCACCCGACCCCACCACCGGCTCCGCCGCGCTGCCCGTCTACGCCTCTGCTGCGTTCGAGTTCAAGGACGCCGAGGACGGTGCCGCCAAGTTCGCGCTCACCCGTCCGGGCAACGTGTACGGTCGCCTTACCAACACCACCACCGATGCCGTCGCGGCACGCATCGCCGCGGTCGAGGGTGGCACGGGCGCCGTTGCCGTTGCCTCCGGCCATGCTGCCGAGATCCTCGCCCTCACCAACCTGGTTGGCGCTGGCGACGAGATCGTCGCTTCCGACTCCCTGTACGGCGGCACCTGGAACATCTTCCTGCACACCCTTGGTGACCTCGGCGTCAAGACCACCTTCGTCGAGAACAACGACATCGACGCCTTCGTTGCGGCCACCACGCCCAAGACCAAGCTTTGGTACGTCGAGACCATCGGCAACCCCCTCGTAGACGTGGCCGACGTTCCGGCAATCGTCGAGGCGGCCAACTCCCTGCAGTCCCCCGTTCCCGTGTTCGTGGACAACACCTTCGCGACCCCGTACCTGTATCGTCCGGCAGAGGATGGTGCGGCAGTCGTGATTGAGTCTCTCACCAAGTGGATCGGTGGGCACGGCGCGACCCTGGGCGGCGCCGTCGTCGACACGGGCAAGTTCGACTGGAAGCAGGATCCCGAGAAGTGGTCCACGCTTGCCAAGCCCGACCCCTCCTACCATGGCCTGGTCTTTGCGGATGCCGCGCCCGCCGCGCCCTTCGCCACGCGCGTCCTGGCAAACAAGCTGCGTGACTTTGGTCCGACCCTCTCGCCCTATGCGGCGCAGCTCATCGGCCTTGGCATCGAGGACCTCTCACTCCGCGTCCAGCGCCACTCCGACAACGCCCTTGCCGTCGCCAAGTACCTCCAGGACAACCCCAAGGTCAGCTGGGTCCGCTACTCCGGCCTTGAGGGAGACCCCTCGCACGAGGTCGCGTCGCGCATCCTCAAGCATGGCTTTGGCGGCGTGGTGGTCTTTGGCGTAAAGGGCGGCCGCGAGGCGGGTCTCAACGTCGTCAACAACGTCAAGCTGTTCACGCACCTCGCCAACGTGGGCGACGCAAAGTCCCTCATCATCCACCCTGCCTCCACCACCCACTCGCAGCTGACCCCCGAGCAGCTGAAGGCGGCGCACCTCTCCGAGGACCTCATTCGCCTCTCCATTGGCATCGAGGACGTGGATGACATCATTGCCGACCTCGACCAGGCACTGGCCAAGGCGTAGGAATCACGCGACAAGAGCGACTCGTCCATGGGGACGCCCGAGGGGTTTCGGGCGTCCCCTTTGTGCGTCCGGGGAACTCGAGAGGGCTACTGAGTAGGAAATTCAGGCGCCGCTCAGGAATTAAATATTTCGGTCGTGTTACAAGGTTGGCCCCAGTAAAATCTGCCCGTTTATGAAAAGTCAAACGAACAATCCCAGTGTCATTTGATTGCCTATGCAAAAGAGGAAAGTTCCGTCCCCCGAAACAAAAAAAAGCAAAGCTTTCGTTTAAGCCACTATTCAGATGTGGAATGTTCTATCTCTGATTGGCGAAGGGACGGGGAGTACATGGCACAGAGGTGGACGCTAAGGATACTTGACGCAAAGTCCGCGCACCGAGCGTGGTCCAAGCGGCGGATGATGGTCGTGATTGCTACCGCGGCAATCGCGGCGAGCGTCGCCGCGCCAGCAGTAGCCCGCGCAGAGGAGGTGCAGGCGCTGCCGGCGGAGCAGCCCGCGATAGTGGTGGCGGAGCAGGCGGCTCCGACCCCGGAAGCTGCGCCCGAGCAGCCGGCGGGGGCGGTCGTCCAGGAGGTGCCCGCAGGGGAGCCCTCGGCACCCGCAGACGTGACGCCCGCAGAGGGGACCCAGAACCCCGCTGGATCGGCGCAGGGCGAGGACGACGCAGTGGCCCCTGCGGACGAGGCGAAGTCCGAGGAGACCCCCTCGGCGGGGGAGTCCGTGCAGACCGGCGAGGGTGCAGAAACGGCTGAGGAGCCCCAGGAGGCTGTCCCCTCCCAGCCCGCCCAGGGGGCGGAGGCGGCAGGCGACAAGGTCGACGATGCCACTCAGGGCGAGACGCCCCAGCAGGTGGTTGACGCCAAGCTCGACGGCATCGAGTTCACGCGTACGGACGAGGGCTATGACCAGACCACGGACCCCAAGATCTCGATGACCGAGAAGAGGGACTTCCAGGTTACCGTTGGGGTGGACGGCGTGGATGTGGACGCCCTGCAGAAGATGATCGACGAGGGGTCGGTGAAGTTCTCCCTCTCGCGCGACAAGGGCGCAATGGACCCCAAGACCTATCCCAAGCAGTATCTGGGAGGCGGACTCGAGGACTGGATGACCGTCGCGGCGGTCGATAAGAGGAAGGGAGTCAACGCCCCGTCCATCCCGTTCTTCAGCAACGTGCTTATGAAGGCGGAGCTCGTCGACGGAAAGTCGAGCATCGTCCTCAGGTTTGGCAACGAGCTGCTGTTTGGCGTCAACGGCATCGACGTGCGCGCACGCTCCCTCGTGCGCTCGGCGATGTACGACTACGTGGGCACCTACAAGCTCGCCTGCACGCTTGCGAACGGCCAGACCGTCTCGACGGACGTGGAGCTGAGGCCCTACGACGAGTTTCACACGCAGGAAGAGATTGACGCCGCCCTGCCCAAGTTCGTGGAGGAGGCCCTGAAGAACGGAATCTACGCCAAGGTCGAGACCTTTGGCAAGTCCGCCGAGGGCCGCGACATGAAGGCGATCTTCGTCGCCGGGAGCGAGAGCGACCTCACCGACTACCAGAATCTGAAAAAGCTCATGGAGAGCAACCCCGCCGCCGTCCAAGAGCAGCTCAAGAGCGGGAAGCTGCAGTACAAGGTGCCCGTCTTCTACAGCAACGTCCATGCGGACGAGGTCGTTGCCGTTGACGCGGTCATGCAGTTCATCCGTGACCTCGTGGAGTGCGTGCCCATCGACTACACCCGCATCACCGGGTACACGGAGGCAGGCAAGGAGGAGCTCAAAAAGGAGATGGAGGCGGACGGCACCGTCTGGTCCGGCCTCTTCAAGGACGAGGTCACGGGCATTGGCTACATCCGCGGCAACGGCGGAGATGGCAACGGGGTCGAGTTTGGCGACAACAGGAGCAAGGGTGGCCACAACGACGCCTCGTCGGACCTCTCGGATGCCGACTTTGACAAGTACTACACCAGCGTGCGCGAGACCTTCAATCCCAAGGAGATCCTGAAGCACGTCTTCTTCATCCTCGTGCCGAGCGAGAACGTGGACGCCCGCACGGACAACGTGCGCACCAACGGAAACGGCTTCGACCTCAACAGGGACAACACCTATCAGACTCAGCCCGAGACACAGGCGATGGCAGGGCTGATTGCCAAGTGGGACCCCATTTCGCTCCACGAGGTCCACGGGTATTACCAGCAGTTCCAGATCGAGCCGTGCTCCCCGGCCCATGACCCCAACAACGAGTACGACCTGTTCATCGACACCGCGCTGAAGCAGGGCGAGTACTTCGCGAGCACCGCCCTCGCCAACACGAAGACGATCAACTCGGCGCAGATCCCCATCCGCGACTACCTCAAAAAACAGGACGACGGGTCGGTCGCCTGGGACGCACCCTTCGACGACATGTCCACGAGCTACACGCCCCAGTACGCGATGATGCACGGCACCAACGCGTACACGGTCGAGGTGCCGATTGGTAACAGTGACGCGCTTCACGCCCTGGAGTACGGCTTCATCGGCAACGCGCAGTTCGTGATTAACAACAAGGACCGGATGTTCTGGAACATGCTCGAGCGGTTCCGCAGGGGCGTGGAGAACATCGACTCTCCTGACATCCGCAAGTACTACGTCAACCAGAAGGACGAGCCCGGTGCCGAGGCGGACATCTTCAGGCCGCAGGACAACGAGAACCACAACTTCTTCCCCGAGTACTACGTCATCCCCATGGACGCCCTCTCGCAGCAGGACCGTGCCGCTGCGGCCGAGACCGTTCAGTTCCTCCTCCACAATGGGGTGAGGGTCTCTCGCCTTACGCACGACGTCACGGTTGGCGGCAAGACCTACAAGGCAGGGGCCATCGTGGTCGACATGCACCAGGCAAAGAGGAACATGGCAAACTGCGCCCTGTATCCCAACCTCCTGATTAGCGACTGGACCCAGTACTCCCTCTACAGCGAGCCGCTCACCAACTTCTCGGCGCTGCGAGGCTACGACATGGACACCATCCGCAAGAAGGGCGCCTTTGCCAAGGAGTTCCTGGAGGACGTCACGGCGGTTCCCGACCCCAAGACCTACGTCCAGGGGTCTGGCCCGGTCACGATCATCCGCAACGACAGCCTCCAGTCCATCAGGGCGGTCAACGACCTCCTCAAGCAGGGCAAGAAGGTCGGCCTCATCAGGGAGGGTAGTCACGAGGGAAGCTACGTGGTCTCCACGGAGGACTTCAACCTGGTGAAGGACAAGTACGTCCTCTATGCCATCCAGGGGAAGGCGACGCCCAAGGCGAGCACCATCCGCAACGACCTCAAGGTGTACGTGCCCAAGGCGTACACGGAGTTCGTCACGGACGCCGGTGGCAACGAGGTGGGCATGAGCGGCTACAACAACCGCCTCAACACCAATGGGAACTGGGACTTCTTCGCATTGGCGAAGCAGATGGGCTTCACGCTGACCGATAACCTGGACGAGGCCACGATCATCGTGGGCAGCCAATACCCGTCTTCAGATGTGGCCGAGGAGATTGCCAAGAAGATTGCCGAGGGTGTCCCCTACATCGGCTACACCTCCGATGCCCTGCAGTTCGTGAAGGACGCCGGGCTTGCCGACATCAGCTTCACGGGCGAGGACTGGAATTGGATGGGGTACGACGCGCTCGACACCGTCGTGTTCCCCGAGGACGACATCATCACGGCAACCTATCGCATTGAGGGCGACCGCATCATGTACGGCTACGGCGGGAGCTACTTCGTCAGCATCCCGAAGGGTGCGAAGGTGCTCATCAGGACTACCGACGATCAGCCCATCGAGGGCTTCATGACAGCGGAGTTCCTCGAGAAGTACAAGGGCCAGATCCAGGCGATCAGCATCCTCGACGGCAAGGCCGACATGGTCCTCTTCGCCAACACCCTCACCAACAAGGCCCATCAGCAGGACGACTACCGCTACCTCACGGCATCCGTCTACAGTCGCTCCCTTGCAGGTGACTACGGCATCATTCCAGTGCCGGACGAGCCTGAGAAGCCGGCGGAGCCCGGCAACGCCGGAAGTGCGATCAAGCCGAGCGACAACTGGGCTCCCAGCGCGCCTGCTCCCGAGGACCGCGTGGAGCTCAACCGCGAGGGCGGCGTGAGCCTCCGCACCGCTGCCCAGCATCAGCGCGACTCCGTCCTCCCGCAGACCGGCGACTCCAGCCTGTCCGGCTCCGGCCTTGCGGCGATGGGAATCGTTCTCCTCGCCTCCGGTGGCGCGATTGCCTTCTCGCGTCGGCAGGAGCACGACGAGTAGTCCCAAAAGATCCTTGCTCTGAGTTGGGGCGGGGGCCCGAAGGTTCCCGGGTCCTCGCCCCTTGTGGTTGGCGCATCAATTTGACGACATGGGAGGAAGCATGGAGAAGAAGTGGACCCTCAAGGTGCTCGATGCGAAGTCGGCACACCGCGCCTGGTCGAAGAGGAGGACGCTCGTCGCAATCGTTGCTGCGGCAATCGCGGCGAGCGTCGCCGCGCCAGCAGTAGCCCGCGCAGAGGAGGTGCAGGCGCTGCCGGCGGAGCAGCCCGCGATAGTGGTGGCGGAGCAGGCGGCTCCGACCCCGGAAGCTGCGCCCGAGCAGCCGGCGGGGGCGGTCGTCCAGGAGGTGCCCGCAGGGGAGCCCTCGGCACCCGCAGACGTGACGCCCGCAGAGGGGACCCAGAACCCCGCTGGATCGGCGCAGGGCGAGGACGACGCAGTGGCCCCTGCGGACGAGGCGAAGTCCGAGGAGACCCCCTCGGCGGGGGAGTCCGTGCAGACCGGCGAGGGTGCAGAAACGGCTGAGGAGCCCCAGGAGGCTGTCCCCTCCCAGCCCGCCCAGGGAACGGAGGCAGCGGGCAGCGAGGCGGATGCCACCAAGGGCGAGGCGCCCCTCTCGCCCTCAAACCCCTCTGCCGCAGCCGACCCGGAGGGACAGTCGCTTGAGGAGGCCGTTACCGGCAAGGAGGCAGACTCCCTTGGTACCAAGATCGTGTTTGACTTCAACGGTGACGGAAAGACTGACGCGCAGGACTGGAAGGACTACCTCAAGTGGATGGCCGACTACAAGGCGTTCGACTTTGACTTGGAGACTGGAGACCTGGGCGACTCCCACAACGGTGGAATCCAGATCACCGGGGCGACCCAGATAATCGCTAACGGGCACGGAAAGCGCCTCGATTCGATCGACACCAACCTCGACGTCGCGAAGATCACCCAGTACTACCTCAACAATGTCGGGCTTGCCACGTCCGTGAAGAACCAGAGCCCTTGGGGGACCTGCTGGTCCTTTGCGTCCATCTCGGCACTGGAGAGCGCCATCCTAAAGGCGCAGACCGGTGCCACCCCGGTCGTAAACCCCGACGACCACGTCAAGCCGATTCTCTCGGGGCTCGACGACAAGGGAGTGGACCTGTCCGAGCTCTACCTGGCGTGGATGGCGTACGACCTTCAGTCCATGGGGTCGCAGAAGGGCGAGGGAATCATCGACGTCCTGCCCTGCGACACCAACCTCTCCGACCGGCTGAACTGTGGTGGTTGGGCAACGATGGCAGAGACGCTCTTTGGCTCCTGGCAGGGCATGGCGACCGAGGCGGAGCAGGCGTACTGGCCGCAGGGGGTTCCCAAGACCTACGAGGAGTTCAAGAAGAAGTACGACCACATGGGCGAGTGGAATGTCTCGAAGGATAATGGTGCCCCCTCGGCGCACGTCGACGGGGTCTACTACCTCCCCGACCCCAACGTGCTTGCCATGGACAAGAAGGACCACATCGTCTGGAAGGGCTATGACCCAACGGCCAACGACCTCATCAAGCAGGCGATCCTCAAGTACGGGGCAGTTCAAATTGGCTACGGGGCGGATACGTCGCGCGACCCTGGAAAGAGCAACGGGGACTACTTCAACTACGATTCCTGGGCACAGTACTGCGATGCCACCAACATCGAGATTACCCATGCGGTCACCATCGTCGGCTGGGACGACAGCTTTGACCCCAGCAACTTCCGAGCCGGAAAGAACGACATCAGTAGCCTTAAGCCCGGGGCATGGCTGATCAAGAACAGCTGGGGCTCTGCGGAGTGGTACATGAAGAACTTTGGTCTGAGCGAGGACGAGGTGCGGGCAAAGCATCTTGGATGGGGGCTTCCCGATCCAACGACGGGGCTGCCAACTGGTTACTTCTGGCTCTCGTACTACGACCACTCGATCAACTCGCCGTCGTTCTTTAGCGTGGACCTTCCCAAGGATGGCAAGTTCAAGTACGACAACAACTACTCCTACGACCACCTCATCAACGAGTCGCAGTCACCGTTCGTGTTCAAGACGGCGGATGGTGGCACCTGGGTCTCGAACGTGTTCAAGGCCAAGGGCGACGAGATTCTAAAGGCGGTCTCGGTGCACACGAGCCAGCCGCAGTCGCACGCAAAGATACTCGTCTACCTGGTGAGCGAGGATGGCCTTAGGGACAGCGACCCCACAAATGACGGCGGCCCCGTCCTCTCCATGGACTACGATGCCCTGATAGCTGGGATGCACACGGTGGACCTTATAAAGCCCATCCAGCTCAAGGCGGGACAGCTCTTTGCCATCGTGGAGAACATCACCTGCCAGGACGGCACCCCCGGCGCCCCGGATGGCGTGAGCTCCCTCATCAACCTCGAGACCGGTATGGCGCAGAAGGCGCAGTTCCCGTATCCCGACGACCTCGAGAGCAAGGGACGTGCAATGGGTTACCTCTGGACCACCGTCAAGGCAAACCCGGGGGAGACGTTCATCAAGATTCTTACGAAAGCGGGATACCGTTGGATTACTCCGCAGCAGCTGTCGGAGGCGTTCTTCGGCGGCAACGTCTTTGAGTTTGGCAATGCCCTGGTGAAGGCATTCACCTGCAATGGCCTCCTTCCCGTTCCTGCCAACGGCGGCGAGGAGGAGCCTGGCATTGTCGTCCATGTCGAGGAGGCGTCTGGCAAGACGTCCGTCGAGGGCGCCGAGCCCGTTGCGGTTGCAAGGACTGCCTCCGTCCGCCCGGTAAGCGATGGTGAGGCCGCGCTTCCCCAGACGGGGGATGTCACCTCAAACGCCCCCGTCGCGCTCGGGGCCCTTGCCACCGCGCTTCTCTCGGTTGGCTGCCTAGTCCGTCGCCGCGGTCAGGAGTAGAGGGCCTGGACGAGGTCCGCTCCTGATTCCGCTGTCACGCGGAATAAACGAGGCGGGGCGAGAGGGCCAAGTTCCTCTCGCCCCGCCTCCGTTCCAAGGTCGATCAGTCCGCTTGGCTCCCGGGGTGGCCTGAGTGTGCCTGGTCGAAGGCGGCTGCCTTCTGGTGGCAGAGGCGACGGGTCTCCTCGTCGCGTGGATGCAGTGCCACGAAGCGTGCGAACCCCTCCACGGACCAGTCGTCCCATCCCTCGGTCGGGCCAAGTGCGTTGAAGATGCACGAGGGTACCTCGCCCAGCGCGATGTTCTTTTGGATACAGCGGTCGCAGCCACGCCCCGCGGCGAGGTTCTTGGGGTTGTTGGGGTTGAGAGGGCAGTCGTGGTCGTCGCACGTACAGAAGTGGGGCATGCTACTTGTCCTTTCGCTCGCCTGCGCCCGTCCGCCTTGGCCTGCGTGCGTTGGGTTTGCCGTTGGCCTTGAACGCGCTGGGGCAGATGTCAACGAGCTGGCAGGTGTCGCACTTGGGGTGCTGGGAGGTGCACACCTCTCGCCCAAAGTGGATCCATTGCTCATTGACCGGTCCCCACAGCTCGCGTGGCAGCACCTTGAGTAACTGTGGCTCCGCCTGTGCGGGCGTTGGGGCGCTCACCAGCTTGAGCCTGCTCGCGATGCGGTACACATGGGTGTCGACGGCGATGCCATCCACGACCCCAAAGGCCTTGTTGAGGACGATGTTGGCGGTCTTTCTCCCTACGCCCGGGAGGGTTACCAGCTCTTCCATGGTTCCCGGAACCTCACCCCCAAAGTCCGAGACGATGACCTGCGCGCACTCGACGCAGTGACGCGCCTTGGTGCGGAAGAATCCCAGGGGGTGGATGACCTCCTCGATCTCGCTTACGTCTGCCGCTGCCATGGACTCGGGGTCGGGCCAGCGGCGAAACAGCTCGGGCGTGACCCTGTTCACCGCGGCGTCCGTGGTCTGGGCAGACAGGAGGACGCAGATCACAAGGGTGAAGGGGCTGTCAAAGTGCAGGGCGCTCTTAACGTTGGGATACATCTCCTGCATGCGCCGGCAGACCTCTATGCCGCGCTCGCGCTTTGACTTGAGTGACTCCCTTGGCATAGGCCCCTCCTGGTTCGAGCGACGTTTCGGACATCCCAAAAGGCGGGTGACGCACGGAGGCTGCCTGTGGGGTGCATCTCATCGAGAACGGTAAACCGTCTATCGAACGCAGGCGGCCCCGTCATGTGCCTGCAATAGTATATGGTTGCTTTGTGAAGTTTTTCACTCGCGTTCAAAACCAGATGCCCCGGCGCCTGGTGCCAGAGGTGGGAGGAAGAGCATGGCCGTAAGCGACTCCGAGCTGTCACTCACAAAGGATGACCTGTACCTCATGGGGCAGGGATCCTGGTATCGCAGCTACGAGAAGATGGGGGCACATCCTGCCACCCGCGATGGGGTGGATGGCTTCCACTTCTCTGTCTGGGCCCCGGACGTCAAGAGCGTAAGGGTCATTGGCGACTTCAACGACTGGGATATCGAGGCGAACTTCCTGGACCACACACCCACGGGCGGGGTGTGGGAAGGCTTCGTCCCGGGGGTCACCGAGGGCCAGCTTTACAAGTATGTGATAGAGACCGGTCGCGGGGATCTGCTCTACAAGGCGGATCCCTACGCGTTCTACGCCGAGTGCCCGCCGGGGACCGCGTCGAGGACCACGAACCTCGAGGGCTACAAGTGGGGGGACGCCAAGTACCTCAAGGCGCGTGCGTCTCGTGACATGATGAAGAGCCCGCTCAACATCTTCGAGGTCCACCTTGGCAGCTGGAAGCGTCACGACGACGACCTTGCGGGCAACGGAGATCCCGACTCCGACGAGCACAGCGGCAGCTACCTCACCTACGACGAGCTCTCCGAGCAGCTCGTGGACTACGTCAAGAAGATGGGCTACTCGCACATCGAGGTGCTCCCCGTGATGGAGCACCCATTTGATGGCTCGTGGGGCTATCAGGTGACCGGGTACTATGCCCCCACCTCGCGCTACGGCAACCCCAAGCAATTCATGCACTTTGTCGACGCCTGTCACAAGGCCGGCATCGGCGTGATCCTGGACTGGGTCCCGGGCGGCTTCTGCCGCGACGAGCACGGCCTGGTGCATTTCAACGGCGGAAAGCTCTACGAGAAGGAGGAGCACCCCAACTGGGGTACCTTCAAGTTTGACCTGGGCAGGCGAGAGGTGCAGACCTTCCTGGTGAGCAACCTGCTCTACTGGGTGGGCGTGTACCACGCCGATGGCGTCCGCATGGACGGCGTCACCAGCATGCTCTACCTCAACTTTGGCGTGGACGACCCCAGCCAGAAGAAGTTCAACGAGAAGGGGACCGAGGAGGACCTGGTTGCCATCAAGTTTGTCCAGGCGTGCAACGAGGCCGTTGAGAAGTATTACCCCGACGTGATGATGATTGCCGAGGAGTCCACCGCTTGGCCGCTCGTGACGTACCCGCCCAAGGACGGCGGCCTCGGCTTCCACTTCAAGTGGGACATGGGCTGGATGAACGACACGCTGCACTACATGCAGACCGACTTCCCGTTCCGCCCGGGCAACCACCGGCTCCTCACGTTCTCGACCATGTACCAGTTCAACGAGAACTTTGTCCTGCCCCTCTCGCACGACGAGGTCGTGCACGGCAAGTGCTCGCTCATCACCCGTCAGCCGGGTGACTACTGGCGTCAGTTTGCCGGCATGCGCTCGCTCGCGCTGTATCAGATGACGCACTCTGGCGGCAAGCTCAACTTCATGGGCAACGAGATAGCCCAGTTCATCGAGTGGCGCTACTACGAGGGAATCCAGTACTTCCTCACCGAGCAGTACGAGAGCCACGCCCACTTCCAGCACTACGTGGCGGCGCTCAACCACTTCTACAACGAGCACCCCGCCCTGTGGCAGAACTCCTACACCAACGAGGGATTTGAGTGGATAGACGCCGACAACAGCGAGCAGTCGGTCATCTCGTTTGTGCGCAAGGGGGACGACCCCAAGGACACCCTTGTCGTTCTCATCAACTTTGACGTCAACCCGCACGAGGACTTCCGCGTGGGGGTTCCCATGAGCGGCTATTGGGTCGAGGCGTTCAACTCCGACAGCCAGGAGTTTGGCGGGTCGGGTGTTACCAACGGCGACCATCGCTTTGCCTCGCAGGAGACGCCCTGGAACATGCGTGACAACTCGGTGGAGCTCAGGCTCCCACCGCTTGCGGGTCTGATGCTGCGCTACGACGGTTCTCTCCCCGCCAAGAAGAAGGCTGCGACCAAGCCAAAGTCGAAGGCCGCCAAGACGACGAGGACCGCTAAGGGCGCAGGCAAGACTGCCGCAGAGAAGGCCGTCAAGCCCACGGCGGCAAGGGGCTCCTCTTCCCGTGGCACAAAGCGAGCGTCGTCCGCCAAGCCAAATGCAAAGGGTGCCGCCCCAGCCAAGGGAAAGGCTCCCGCAGGTGCCGCCAAGCCCTCGCAGAGGGGCTCCAAGCCAAGTGCGACGGGGAGGGAAAAGAGCTAACACCGACCCCATGGATTTTGACGTAACCTTTTCAGGTGCGTGGGGTCGTACGGCCTTTCGCCACGTCGGACTAGCGAAATGAGGCGCGCAAATGACAGCCAAGAACAACAGGATCTTCCAGAGCAAGGAGGATTTCCTCACCCAGTATCGCGATGCATGCGAGACGTTCGCGGGCAAGGGCTTTGAGGAGCTCAACGACCAGGAGCGTTACTACGTCCTCGCGTCGCTCGTGGCGAGCAAGGCGAAGAACGTGAGGGCTGCCGCCCGTCCCGAGGGCAAGGAGGTCTACTACTTCTCCCTCGAGTTCCTGATTGGCCCGCTCCTGGACAACTACCTCCTCAACTTTGGCGTTCGCGACATCGTCGAGGAGGGCTGCAACGATCTTGGTACCCCCCTCGACCGCCTGCTCTCCCAGGAGGTGGACCCGGGCCTGGGCAACGGAGGTCTCGGTCGTCTCGCCGCATGCTTCATGGATTCCATGGCTGCGCTGGGGATCAACGGCAACGGTAACGGGATGCGCTACCGCTACGGCCTGTTCAAGCAGGTCATCAAGGACGGTCGCCAGGTCGAGAAGATGGACAACTGGCTCGAGCACGGCTTCCCTTGGGAGACGCGCAAGAACGAGTCGGCTGTCATCGTCCAGTTTGGCGGTAACGTCGTGCGCCACGAGGAGAACGGCCGCTACTGGTTCACCCAGGAGGGCGGCGATCTGGTGAAGGCCGTCCCGTACGACGTGCCCATCGTTGGGTATGGCGGAAAGACGGTCAACAACCTGCGCCTGTGGAGTGCCGAGCCCGCCGAGGAGAACTTTGACCTCGACGCGTTCAATGCGGGCGACTACGCCAAGGCCATGAAGTTCCGCTCCGACGTCGAGGCGATCTCGCAGATCCTGTATCCCAACGACTCCGGCGAGCATGGCCGCATTCTGCGCCTGAAGCAGGAATACCTGTTCGTCTCCGCCGGCCTGCAGACCATCCTTCGCACGTACGAGAAGAAGTTTGGCCCCAAGTGGGAGGACCTTGGCAAGCACGTCGCCATCCACACCAACGACACCCACCCCGCCATGTGTGGGCCCGAGCTCATGCGCATCCTGGTCGACGACAAGGGCGTCGACTTTGACCTTGCCTTCAAGATTGCCCAGGAGACCATTAGCTACACCAACCACACCGTGATGCCCGAGGCACTGGAGAAGTGGCCCATCAACACGTTCCGCGCCCTTCTCCCGCGCACCTACATGTTCATCGAGGAGATCGACCGTCGCTATCGCGAGAGCTTCCCCCACGACCGCGACAACTGGCAGGACCTTCTCGCCCAGACCGCGATCCTGTGGGACGGCCAGGTTAGGATGGCCAACCTCTCGGTCATCTTCTCGCACTCCGTCAACGGCGTCTCGGCCCTGCACACGGGCATCCTCGAGGCGGAGACCCTGCACGGCTTCTACGAGCTCACGCCCGAGAAGTTCAACAACAAGACCAACGGCATCAGCCACCGTCGCTTCCTTGGCAACGCCAACCCGTCGTACGCACGGCTCATCAGCAACACCATCGGCGATGGTTGGCTATCCGACGCCAACGAGCTCAAGAAGCTCGAGCCCTACGCCGACGACGCGTCGTTCCTGGAGGAGTTCGAGAAGGCAAAGCTCGAGAACAAGCGCCGACTCGCCAAGTACATCGCGGACACCACAGGGGTCGAGCTCGACACCTCGATGGTCTTCGACGTGCAGGTGAAGCGCTTCCACGCCTACAAGAGGCAGCTCCTCAACGTGTTCAAGATCCTCGACCTGTATAACCGCATCATCTCTGACTCCTCGTTTCAGCCCAGGCCCACCGCGTTCGTGTTCTCGGGCAAGGCGGCGCAGAGCTACACCTTTGCCAAGGAGGTAATCCGCCTCATCAACTCGGTCGCCGAGGTCGTGAACAGCGACGCTCGCGTCAACGACAAGATCAGGGTTGCCTTCGTCCCCAACTTCGCCGTCTCGAGCGCGCAGCTTATCTATCCCGCGGCCGACATCTCGGAGCAGATCAGCTGGGCGGGCTCCGAGGCGTCCGGCACCTCCAACATGAAGCTCATGATGAATGGCGCGATCACGCTGGGGACCTACGATGGCGCCAACGTCGAGATCTGCAAGCTCGTGGGAGAAGACAACATCAAGATCTTTGGCCTGCGCACCGAGGAGGTCGAGAATCTCCGCGCGAGCGGCAAGTACTGGGCGTGGGACGCCTACAACGCCGACCGCCCGCGCCTCGGCCGAATCGTGGACGAGCTCACCGACGGCACCCTCGCGCACCTCTCGGGCAACTTCGAGAGCATCCGTGACGAGCTCATGGTCAACAACGACCACGACCTGGTGCTCAAGGACTTCTACTCGTACGTGAGCGCGTGGGAGGAGCTGACCGCCTCCTACGCCGACCGCAAGGCCTGGAACCGGTCGGCGGTCCTCAACACTGCTCGGTCGGGATATTTCTCCAGTGACCGAACCATTCGCGAGTACGCCAACGACATTTGGCATATTGGAGATTAGAAGAGTTTTTTGGACGAAAGGGGTTCCTCATGAGCAAGAAGGAATGCATCGCGATGCTTCTTGCCGGTGGCCAGGGAAGCAGGCTCGGCGTTCTCACGCGTGACATCGCCAAGCCCGCAGTGTCCTTCGGCGCAAAGTATCGCATTATCGACTTCGCCCTCTCCAACTGCGCCAATTCGGGCGTTGACACGGTGGGTGTCCTCACCCAGTACAGGCCGTACCTGCTGCACTCCTACATCGGCAGCGGCGCGGCGTGGAACCTGGACGAGGGCGACGGCGGGGTCTCGATCCTGCCCCCGTACGCCACGCAGACCGGTGGAGCCTGGTATGCGGGAACGGCGGACGCGGTCACTCAGAACATCGGCTTCATCGAGCAGAACGACCCCGACTACGTCCTGATCCTCTCTGGCGACCAGCTGTATCGCATGGACTACCAGAAGATGCTCGAGAACCACAAGCGCCACAATGCGGACCTCACCGTCGCAGTCATGCCGGTGCCCTGGGAGGATGCCTCGCGCTTTGGCATCATCACGCAGGATGACGACGAGCGTATCCTCAAGTTCACCGAGAAGCCCAACAAGCCCGACAGCAACCTTGCCTCGATGGGCATCTACATCTTCAACGCAAAGCTGCTGGTCGACACCCTCAAGGAGGACGCAACCGACCAGACCTCCGAGCACGACTTTGGAAAGAACATCATCCCCAAGCTCCTTGCCGACGGCAAGCGCCTGTACACCTACGAGTTCCAGGGCTTCTGGCGCGACGTCGGTACCATCGCCAGCTACCACGAGACGAGCATGGACCTGCTTGGCCTGCAGCCCGACTTCGACCTGTACGACGCCGAGAACCCCATCATGAGCAACGCCGGCGCCAAGCCTCCCGCGTACGTGGGACCCAACGGGGCGATAGACGACTGCCTGGTGGGCAACGGCGCGCAGATCTTTGGCAGCGTCAGGCACTCCATCGTCTCCACCTCCGCCTACGTTGGCGAAAGGGCCGTGGTCGAGGACTCCGTCCTCCTGCCCGGCGCAACGGTGAAGGACGGCGCGCACGTGGTGCGTGCGATTCTCGGCGAGAACAGCGTGGTCGAGGACAACGTGGTCCTTGGCAGCGTCGACCAAACGAAGGACACCGCGGTCATTGGCAACGACGTGGTGGTCGGAAAGGGGGAGGAGTAACGATGGAGAAGCTCATCGGCCTCGTCACTGCCAACTACTCCACAAAGTATCCGAGCGCCCTCTCCGAGACGCGCCCCGTGGCCTCCGTCCCATACCTTGGCCGCTATCGCGTGGTTGACTTCGCGCTCTCCAACATGGCCAACGCGGGCATTCGCACCGTGGGTCTGATCATGCCTTACAACTACCGGTCGCTCATCGACCACGTGGGGTCTGGGCGTGACTGGAATCTCTCCCGCAAGAAGGGCGGCCTCTTCATCCTCCCCGGCTCCGCCTTTGGCACGTCCCGCACGGGTTCTCGCTTCCTGCTTCGCGACCTCGAGCACAACAAGGTCTACCTCAAGCGCAGCACGGCTGACCTGGTCATCCTTAGCTCGGCGAGCTTTGTGTACAACATGGACTACAACCAGCTTGCCGCAGTCCACAGCCAGAGCGGTGCGGACATCACCGTGGTGACCAAGAGTGCTACCGAGAAGGACGTGGACGTTACCGGGTTCGTGGTCGACGACGGCAGGGTGCACGGCATCCGTCACGGCGTCTCCTTTGGCGACGAGGCGTTTCTCGACTGCTTCGTGGTCAGGCGCGAGTTCCTGCTCAACCTCCTCGACTGGTACGAGAAGAACGACTACCTCGACCTGTTCGAGGCCCTGTCGGGCGACTACGGTCGCGTGGACGTTCGCACCTATCGCTTTGACGGCTATGCCGAGCCCATCTTCAACAAGGACGCGTACTTCCGCTCCAACATGCAGATGCTCGACCCCAAGGTCACGGCGGAGCTCTTCCCCGCGGAGAGGCCGATCATGACCAAGGCGCACGATAACGCGCCTGCCAAGTTCGAGTCTGGGTCGCATGTGAGCAACTCCGCGGTCAGCGGCAGCTGCCGCATCTATGGCACGGTTACCAACTCCATCCTCGGCCGCAGCGTCGTGGTGGAGAGCGGAGCCACGGTCAACAACTCCATCGTGATGCAGTCCTGCGTCATCAAGAGCGGTGCTCGCGTTGAGAATGCCATCGTCGACCGCAACAACGTGGTCCCCGCCGGAACCGAGCTTCGCGGGACGCCCGATGACCTGTTCATCAAGGAGAAGGCCGCGGACTAGGGAAACAAAATGTCTTATAGGGATAGCAGGAAGATGAGGGTGCTCTTCGCGGCGTCGGAGGCCGTCCCGTTTGTCAAGACGGGTGGCCTGGGCGACGTCGCGGGGTCCCTCCCGCGCGCCCTCAACGCGGCTGGCGCGGACGTATCGGTGATCCTGCCCAAGTACGGCAGCATTCCGCAGGAGTACCAGGACCAGATGAGGCACGTGACGGAGTTCTACGTGCCCCTCGCCTGGCGCAACGTGTACTGCGGAATCGAGAAGCTCACCTACAAGGGCGTCACGTTCTACTTCGTGGACAACGAGGCGTACTTCAAGCGTGACGGCATCTACGGCTACTTCGACGACGGGGAGCGCTACGCGTTCTTCTCCAAGGCGATCTGCGAGGCGATCCAGAACGTCCCCGAGCTCCAGGTGGACATCCTCCAGTGCAACGACTGGCAGACCGCGATGGCCCCCGTGTTTCTCCGCGAGTTCTACCAGGGGTCGTTGGCGTGCCGCAACGTGAAGACCATCTTCACCGTGCACAACGTCAAGTTTCAGGGGCAGTTCTCCGACAAGGTGCTGCAGGACATCCTCGGCCTTGCCGACAATCCCACGGCCGCCAGCCAGCTCTACGTGGACCGCGACTCCATCAACTACATGAAGGGCGCGCTCCTGTACTCCGACCTCATCACCACGGTGAGTCCGAGCTATGCCAGCGAGCTGCAGATGCCCTTCTACGGCGAGGGGATGGATGCCATCTTCCGTCGCCGCTCCAGCTCGCTGCGTGGCATCCTCAACGGCATCGACGTGGATACCTGGAACCCCGCGACCGACCCGCTCATCTCGCACCGCTACGCGGTGGACGACATGGGCCCCAAGGCACAGGACAAGGCAGAGCTCCAGCGCGAGCTCGGTCTTGCGGAGGATCCCACGCGCCCGCTGGTGGTCATGATCGGTCGCCTCACAAACCAAAAGGGCCTCGGCCTGGTTCGCTACGCCATGAACCGACTCATGGACCGTGGCGTCCAGGTTGCCATCCTGGGCACGGGCGACAAGGACCAGGAGGACGCCTTCAAGTACTTTGACTGGACGTACGGCGACAGGATGGCTGCGAGGATCGCGTTCGACAACGCCCTGAGCCATCGCATGTACGCCGGCGGCGACATCCTCCTGATGCCGTCCGAGTTCGAGCCCTGTGGCCTCTCCCAGATGATTGCCATGCGCTATGGCACGCTTCCCGTGGTGCGCGAGACCGGTGGCCTGCAGGACAGCGTGGTTCCGTACAACAAGTTCACGGGCGAAGGCACTGGCTTCCGCTTCGCCAACATGAACGCGGACGAGATGGCGGACTGCCTGCTCGGCGCATGCGAGGTCTTCTGGACCGACCATGACGCATGGGCTAAGCTACAGCGTCAGGCAATGGAGGCGGACTTTAGCTGGGACAGGGCGGCCGACGAGTACCTTGGCATCTATCACGACCTTCACCCAGAGATTGACCGATAAGAGCAGAAGAGGCAGGCGGCCCGCTTGAGAGCAAGGCACATCACCTCCGACGCGCGTTACCGGACCCCCTTCGGCGCCGCCCCCGCGGGCGGCGCCGTCGTGCTGTCCATCGACGTGTGGGACGAGCCGGAGGCAACAGCGCAACTGCGCATATGGATTGACGAGCGCGGGGAGATTCTTCTTCCCATGACGGGGGAGTGGGAGGACGACCACCTGCACTTCTCTGCACGCTTCACACCGAGCGAGCCGGAGGTGATCTGGTACTCGTTTCTGATCACCGCTGCCGACGGTGCCGTATGGCGCTATGGTGCCGCCTGCGAGCACGGCTGCGGCGAGGGCGCGTTTGCTTACGGCGAGCCCCCCTCGTTCCAGATTACGGTGTACCAGCGCCAGCGCACGGTGATGCCCGAATGGTTCAAGGGTGGCATCGCCTACCAGATCTTTCCTGATCGCTTTGCGCGCGGGGACGACTGGGAGGGCCGCGTGCACGACTCGCTCGACGCTCCCCGCAAGGGGCCAGACCGAGTCCTGGTCGACGACTGGAGCCGCTATCCCCGCTACGACCGCAACCCAGACGGTTCGGTGCGCAGCTGGGACTTCTATGGCGGCACGCTGGAGGGAGTGAGGGAGAAGCTCCCCTACCTTCAGGGTATGGGCGTCTCGGTCATCTACCTCAACCCGATCTTCGAGGCCGCCTCCAACCACCGCTACGACACTGCCGACTTCCTGAGGATCGACCCCATGCTGGGGGACGAGGAGTCGTTCTCCCGCCTGTGCCACGACGCGGGGGAGAGGGGCATCTCCATCATCCTCGACGGCGTGTTCAACCATTGCGGGCGAGACTCCCGCTACTTTGACTTCTTTGGCAACTATGGTGGCGAGGGGGCCTACCAGAGCCCACACTCACGCTATCGCAGCTGGTTCAAGTTCAACGACGACGGCACGTACCAGAGCTGGTGGGGAGTGGGCGACCTGCCCGACTTCAACCAGGACAACCCCGAGTACCGCGAGCTCATCTGCGGCCACGACGGCGTCATCCGCAAGTGGCTGCGCCTTGGCGCGCGCGGCTGGCGGCTCGACGTGGCGGACGAGCTGTCCGACGACTTCATCGCCGACATCAAGAGTGCCGCCCTGGCGGAGAAGCCCGACGCCCTTCTCATCGGCGAGGTGTGGGAGGATGCGTCCAACAAGACCGCCTACGGCAAGCTGCGCAAGTACTTTCAGGGTGCGGAGCTCGACTCGACCATGAACTACCCCCTGCGTCATGCCCTGGAGGACTTTCTCACCAACAAGGCGGGGGCGCCGAAGTTTGTGTCCACGCTCCGCTCGCTCCAGGAGAACTACCCGCGCGAGAACTTCTACTCCACGCTCAACATGCTGGGCAGCCATGACCGCATCCGGCTCCTCACGATTTTGGGGGACGCGCCGGCGCAGGCCCAGATGAGCGACGACGAGAAGTACCGCTTCCGCCTGGACGAGGGGCACCGCTCGCTCGCGATCAGCCGCCTGTGGTGCGCGGCGCTCCTGCAGATGACGCTGCCTGGCGTCCCCTGCGTCTACTATGGGGACGAGGCGGGCCTGGAGGGCTACTCCGACCCGTATTGCCGCGCGGCCTTCCCCTGGGGGCACGAGGATGCGGACTGCAAGACCATCTATCGCAATGCCATCGCCATCCGCAAGTCGCTCCCCGTGTTCGTGGACGGTGACTTCGAGCCCTTTGCCATCGGCGACGACGTGTTTGGGTTCTGGCGCCGTGACGACGAGAGCTCGGTCTGCGTCCTGGTGAACGCAAGCCTCAAGAAGTCCCACACCGTGAGCGTCCCCGTGGCGGGCCCGTGCGTGGACGACGTCGTGACCGGCAACGTGCCGGAGGTGGGCGACGACGGCGCCAAGGTGTTCCTCTGGCCGCTTGGGACCTCCGTTCTGTATTTTCACGAGGAGCAGCGCCTGCAGCAGTCCATGCCCCACGGCATGGGCGTCCTCGCGCACATCACCTCCGTCCCCAACCCGGACAAGCCGGGCGGGCACGGCACCCTGGGCGAGCCCACCCGCAGGTTCATCGATTACCTTGCGGCGGGGAAGCAGCACTACTGGCAGGTGCTTCCTGCCAACCCAACCGACTCCTTTGGCTCGCCGTACGCGGGTCTCTCTGCCTTTGCCGGCAACCGGGAGCTCATGTGGGGCATCGAGAACGGCATCACGTCGTTCAGGGCCGACTTTGAGGAGACCCCCAGCTTCCGTCGCTTCATGGAGAAGAACGAGCGCTGGCTGATGCCATATGCCACGTTCCTGGCCATTCGCAAGCAGGAGGGTGGCACCCCTTGGCAGGAGTGGCCAAAGCGCTACCGCGAGTGGTCTCCGCAGCTTGCCGCGAGGGAGGAGCTAAGGGGCGAGGTGCGTCGCGTCTGTGCCACGCAGTACGAGTTCCAGCGCCAGTGGGACGAGATGCGGCGCTATGCCAATGAGCGTGGCATCCAGCTCATAGGCGACATGCCCATGTACGTCTCGGCTGACTCCGCCGACGTGTGGGCCGAGCGCAAGATCTTCGAGCTTGGTCCGGACGGCACTCCCGCCCTCCGCGCCGGCTGTCCGCCCGACAGCTTCTCGGCCGACGGCCAGCTGTGGGGCAACCCCACCTACAGGTGGGACGTGCTGCGCGACACCGGTTACGACTGGTGGATGCGCCGCTTTGAGCGCGCGTTCGAGCTGTACGACTACGTGCGCCTGGACCACTTCTTGGGCTTCTCGTCGTACTACACCATTCCCGAGGGCAAGACCGCCCTTGAGGGGGCGTGGAACTTCGGGCCTGGCCTGGATCTGTTCCGCGAGGCGAGGCGGCGGTTTGGCGACCTTCCGTTTATCGCGGAGGACCTTGGAACGGTCACCCCGGCGGTTCGTGCGCTGCTGGCGGCGACCGGCTTCCCGGGCATGGACGTGATCCAGTTCGCGGACGAGGACGTGAGAAGGGGCTTCCACCCCAAGCCGGGCAAGATGGCCTACACCTCCACGCACGACACCCAGACGCTCCTTGGGTGGTGCGAGTCTCGCTTTGGCGGCGGCGCCGTGGAGGACGGCCTTGGGCGAGAGGGACTGTCGTACTCCCGCGTGGAGGAGATGCGTGAGCTTGCCGAGCGTTTGCGCGCCGCCACGCTTGCCACCAACGCGAACGTCGCGATCGTTTCTCTCCAGGACGTTCTGATGCTGGATGACTCTGCCAGGATGAACGTGCCCGGCGTGGCGACTGGCAACTGGTCGTGGCAGGCGGACCTCGCCGACGTGGAGCAGTCGCAGGGTTTGCTGCGGCAGCTTGCGGAGGAGAGCGGCAGGGCGTAGCGCTGGTGAGACACTCGCATGGCGCGGGTTGGCGGAGGGCTTTGGGCGGCGTCCCGGGGCCCTCCGTGTCGTTGCGGCTCCGTTTACTGCGCGGAGGCGACTGCGTCCCGGGGCCCTTAGTATCGTTGTGGCGCCGTTTCCGTCGGTGCGGGTTGGGCTGCTTAGCGAGTCTGGCCCCCATGTGGGTCTGGCGGCGAAGTGCTTAGAAGGACTAGCCCCCTTGTGGATTTGACGGCGGGGTGCTTAACAAACCTAGCCCCCATGCGAGTTTTGGGCCCCAGACCCTCCATGAGGGCTAGCGGCGCTAAGCGTCCGGGCTTCAAAACCCACATGAGGCCTAGCGTCTCTAAGCGGCCCGTTCCGGAATCCATAAGAGGGCTAGCGCTGTTAAGCGCTGCTCCGCGAAACGTATGCCGCCGCGGTAAGGAGAAACACTGGCAACATCGCCCGTGCTGGAGGGGTAAGGCCGCTGGCGGCTCCAGGCTCCTGTTCCATCGCCCTCAACCCAGCTGCCCGGCTCGCCAAGAAGCTTGCGAAGATTTGTCTTCCCCGCGTCGGCACGGCGACAAACGCCGCCTACAATGTGTCCCATGTTTATCAACAGAGTCTCAAGACAGCTGCTCGCCGCCCCCGAGTTTGTGCCCCTGCTGCACGGGCTCGACGCGGGCGATGACGTCACGCTCGGCGTGTCGCAAAGCGCACGCCCCCTGGTCCTCGCCTCCCTCTGGGCGCGGGACCCCCGCCCCTGCCTCATGGTCGTCGCCGGTGAGGAGGCGGCCGACCGCACGGCACGGTCGCTTGCCGCCTGGCTCGGCATGGACGTGGTATGCCGCTACCCCGACCGCAAGGACCTGCCCTGGTCCCCCAAGGCCCCGGACGACGCCGCCGTGGGCGCCCGCTGCTCCGCCGTCGCGCGTCTCTCGGCAGGGGAGAGGTGCGTGGTGGTCGCAAGTGCGGCGGCGCTCCTCCGTCGGGTTCCGCCCGTGGGCTCGGGCTACTTTGCCTCGAGCACCTTCTCGGTGGGCGATCAGGTTGACTTTGAGGACGTGGGTCACCTTTTGGTGGGCATGGGCTACACCGATGCCGGCGATTCCGCCGAGGTCAGCGAACCCGGCATGTTCCACGTGCACGGCGACAGCGTGGACGTGTTCCCCGCGCAGGCGACCTCGCCCGTTCGCATCGAGTTCTTTGGCGACGAGGTCGACCGCGTGCGGCGCATGGTCCCCTCCACGGGGCAGACCATCGGCGAGTTGGATTCGGTCACGGTCTCGCCCTGCCGCGAGATTGCGCTTACGCCCACGACAATCGACGCCGCCCGCCATGCCCTCTACAAGCGCGCGCAGGACAACTCAAAGGTCGCGGCCGACCTCGAGCTCATCCAGGCGGGTTCCGCCGAGCCGTCGCTCGAGAAGTACCTCCCCGCCCTCTACGGCGGAAGCGCCTCGGTCATCGACCACGCGAGCAAGGACACGCTCGTGGTTCTCGCGGAGCCCCGTGCGCTCTTCGACGATTGCATGCACGCCTATGACGACGTCGTTGCCTCGGCCAACGCGGCGCGCGTGAAGCCGGATGGCCTGTTCTCCTCTCCCCGGGAACTAGACTTTGGCAGGCAGCAGCGACTCTCGCTTTCGTCGATTCAGCGGGCCGGCACCTCCGCCACCTCGCAGCTCGCCGTGCGTCAGCCGGGCATTGCGGGTAGCGACGCAAAGCTGCTTGGACGTCTTCGCCAGTTGGTGGGGGAGAGGAGTGCAGTCGTCTTTGCCGTGCCCGATCGCGGTGCGCGAGAGGCGCTTGAGCTCACCCTGAGCGACGAGGGCATCCCCTTTGAGGAGTCGCTGGGAGCTGCGGCTCCCAATAACGTGCCCGTTGCCTCGGACTTGGCCAACGACCACGTGACCCCGCTCTCCCGCGGCATCGTCACCTTCTTCGACGCGCCCGTCCCCGCCGGCATCGTGGTTCCCTCCGCGCACCTGGGCGTGTTCAGCGTGAGCGATCTCACCTCTCGCATGGCGAGACACCGCGACCACGCCCGCCGCGTGGACCCCACCATGGTCACGTTCCCCTTCAAGCCGGGGGACTACGTCGTCCACGCCACGCACGGCATCGCGCTCTTCTCGCAGATCGTGCGCCAGGAGGTCGGTGGGCGACAGCGCGACTACTTCCTCCTGGAGTACGCCGGGGGAGACAAGCTGTTTGTCCCGCTTGAGCAGGTCGACCGCATCACCCGCTATGTGGGGCCGGATGGCTCGAGCCCGCGCCTCACGCGGCTCAACACCGCCGACTGGTCGCGTGCCACCGGCAAGGCGCGCAAGAGTGCCAAGAAGCTCGCCTTTGACCTGGTGGACCTTTACACGCGACGCTCATCGGTGTCGGGCCACGCGTTCTCGCCCGACACGCCCGCCCAGGCGGACATGGAGGCGAGCTTTCGCTACGAGCTCACTCCCGACCAGGCATCGGCGGTTGCGGACATCAAGGCCGACATGGAGTCTCCCAAGCCCATGGACCGCCTGCTCTGCGGCGACGTGGGATTTGGCAAGACCGAGGTGGCCCTGCGCGCGGCCTTCAAGTGCTGCCAGGACTCCAAGCAGGTCATGGTGCTGTGCCCCACCACCATCCTGGCGCAGCAGCACTTCGAGACGTTCTTCGAGCGCTTCTCGCCCTTTGACCTGGACGTGCGCGTTCTCTCGCGCTTTGTGACCCCCGCCCAGCAGCGCAAGGCCCTCGAGGGCTTTGCCTCGGGCGACGTGGACGTGCTCATTGGAACCCACCGCCTGCTGTCTGCCGACGTGAACCCGCACGACCTGGGACTCGTGATCATCGACGAGGAGCAGCGCTTTGGCGTTCAGCACAAGGAGCAGCTTAAGAACCTGCGCGAGCAGGTGGACGTGCTCACGCTCTCGGCAACGCCCATTCCGCGTACCATGCAGATGGCCATGAGCGGCGTGCGCGACATGAGCCTCATCCTCACCCCGCCGCCGGGGCGCCTGCCGGTGAAGGTCACCGTGGGCGAGTGGGATTCCGATGTGGTGAGCGACGCCATCCGGCGAGAGCTGGAGCGCAAGGGCCAGGTCTACTACGTGAGCAACCGCGTCACCACCATCGAGGACGCCGTGGACCGCGTGCACGAGGCCGCCCCCGAAGCCCGCGTGGGCGTGGCGCACGGCCAGATGAGCGCCTCTCAGGTGGAGGACGTGATGATGGAGTTCGACGAGCACGAGATAGACGTGCTCGTGGCAACGACCATCATCGAGAGCGGCATCGACAACCCTCACACCAACACGCTCATCATCGAGGACTCCCAGCGACTGGGGCTGGCGCAGCTCTACCAGCTCAAGGGTCGCGTTGGTCGCGGCAGGGTGCAGGCGTACGCGTACTTCATGTTCCCGGGCGAGACGCCCCTCACCCCCGAGGCCACGGACCGTCTCACTGCCATCAACGAGTACCAGGACCTGGGAAGCGGCATGCGCATCGCCATGCGCGACCTCGAGATCCGCGGCGCCGGGTCCCTTATGGGCGCGGAGCAGCATGGTAACCTCTCGAGCGTGGGCTTTGACCTGTTCACCCAGATGCTGGGCCAGGCTGTGAGCGAGGCGAGGGGTGAGGCGCCAGACGTGGAGCAGACGGAGGTCACCATCAACCTCCCGGCAGACTTTTACCTTGCGGAGGAGTACCTGCCCGACGTCGACCGCAGGGTGCTGGCCTACCGCCGCCTCGCCGCGGCGACGGAGCTGGCGGACGTGGACGCCCTGCAGCGCGACCTGGAGGACAGCTATGGTGCGCTCCCGCTTGCGGGCAAGAACCTGTTCGACCGCGCGCGTATCCGCATTCGCTGCGAGCGCCTGGGTGCCACGAGCGTCTCGCTCACCAACGGACGTCTGATTTACCAGGGGGTGGACGTGCCCCGAGACGTGGCAGCAAGGCTGCGCCAGCACCGCGCGATCGTGTACCCCAAGACCAGGAAGCTCGCCTATCCGTTCCATACCGGCAAGGAGGAGCTGCTGCCAGCGGCCCTTGGGGTGCTGGAGGAGATAGGCGGGGACGACGAGGAGTAGGAGCGGGCCACGCCCGCGGAGGGGAGTGCCAATGGGTGAAGGCGAGAGGGGCCGCGGGGATAACCGCTGGCAGGATGCCGCGGACCGCGCGGACGCGCAGAACTCCGGGCGCGAGGGTGCGCCGGGCGAGCACCCCGAGTTCGACCGCCTGGTGCGCACCATCTGGCGGCTGCGCCAGCCCGACGGCTGCCCGTGGGACAAGGCGCAGACCCACCGCTCCATCACGCGCAACATGATCGAGGAGGCCTACGAGGCGGTAGACACCATCGAGTCCGACGACATGCCTCACCTTCGCGAGGAGCTGGGTGACGTCCTGGAGCAGGTGCTTCTCCACTCGCAGATTGCCTCGGACGAGGGCGACTTCGACATAGACGACGTGTGCCGCGAGCTCAACCAAAAGCTCGTGCGCAGGCATCCGCACGTCTTTGGCGACCTCGCCTCCGATGGCGCGGACTCCGTGGGCGGGGTGCTGGACATCTGGGACGACGTCAAGCGTCAGGAGCGCGAGGCAAGGGGCGCAGGGGGAGAGGAACCGGGGCTTCTGGACTCCGTGCCCAAGTCGCTGCCGGCGCTCATGCAGTGCCAGAAGATCTCAAAGCGTGCGGCAAAGGCCGGCTTTGAGTGGGCGAGCGAGGGCGAGGTGTGGGGGCAGGTCCGGAGCGAGCGGGACGAGTTCGAGGCCGAGGAGCCCGGCAGCCCCGAGCGGGCGGAGGAGTTTGGCGACTTGCTCTTCTCCCTTGTGAACGTCGCCCGCTGGGAGCACATTGACGCGGAGGAGGCCCTGTCCGCCGCAAACCGCAAGTTCAGGCATCGCTGGGCCCTGATGGAGGGCATGGCACGCGAGGAGGGCTTGAGCCTGGAGGACGTGGGAACGGAGCGCCTCAACATCATGTGGGACGCCGCAAAGGAGCGGGAGCACTCGGGACAGAGGGCCTCTGGTGACGTTGCGGAGGCCTCGGGGAAGTAGGTCCGCCCCACCGCCGGCTGCTATAGTATGAAGTCCACGGGGCGGATTGGCGCCCCTCGCCAAACGAACCAGAAACGAAGCATGGCATGAGCAGACTCAGTCGTTCCCAAGCGGGCGGGTCAATCGCCCTCCCCAGATATGGCACCCCACGCCAGCCGGTCGCACCAAGTGGACGGCGCGGAGAGCGAGAGAATCGCGATCGCGTCACCCCCGTGCGGAAGACTTCACGGGCAGCGCGCGGTAGGGCCCAGGAGTCCCGCCGTGGCGGTCGTCGCGTCCCGGTCCAGACGAGCCGCGAGGCCACCCGTCGCGAAGGCCGTGCGGGCGCGGCGGAGAGGATCCTCTCCGCCGGGGACTGGGCGGCTCGCCATCGCGTCATCGTCACCGTCTTCGCAGTCGTCCTGGTCGCGGTCGTGGGGCTGTATGGTCCCGTGCGCGACTACTACGTGGCGCGTAGGACTGGAGAGGTCCTGCAGCAGAAGTACGATGACATATCCAGCCAGAACTCCGCGCTCACCGCAGACGTTCAGCGCCTGCAGACCGAGGAGGGCATCGAGGACGAGGCCCGCAAGCGCGGGTACGTGTTGCAGGGCGAGACGGCCGTGACCGTCGAGGGCCTGAGCGACGACTCCCAGAGTGACCCCTCTGCGGTGGACGCCTACCAGGATGACCGCAGCATGACCACCAAGCTGCTCGACACGGCGTTTGGCTACGACCCGGAGGCAACATGGAACGCGTAGCGTGCATAGACATCGGAACCGTGACGTGCCGCCTGGCGGTCGCCGAGGTCGAGGGGGACAAGGTCCAGCGGCTTGCCAAGAGCTCGAATATCTGCAACCTCGGTCAGGACCTTACCGCGACGGGGATGATCTGCGACGAGGCGCGCGACCGTGTGCTCGCATGCATCGACCAATACCTTGCGTCCACCGCCACGTCGGGGGCTCAGGCCGTCTGCTGCACGCTCACCTCGGCGGCGCGCGACGCGAGCAACTCGGGCGAGCTTCTCTCGGCGCTCGAGGGTCGCGGGCTCAGGCCCATGGTCATCCCGGGCGAGGTGGAGGGGTCCCTCACCTTCCTTGGGGTGGCCCAGGACTTCCCCGGACAGCGCATACTCGTGGCGGACAACGGCGGCGGATCAACCGAGCTGGCGCTGGGGACTCTCTCCGCGACCGGCCTCGAGCTCGAGGCGGTGCGTTCCGAGAACGTGGGATGCCGCAGGATTACCGAGCGCTTCCTCTCGGCGGGCGACCCGCCTTCGCCGGACGACATCGCCGCCGCGCGTGCGTTCGCGGACGGTCCGTTTGCGAACGCTGCCGCCGAGGAGAGGATCGCGGAGAATCGTCCCTCCAGGCTCGTCGTAACGGGTGGTACGGTGACCAGCCTCGTTGCCATCGAGAAGCGCCTGCAGCCCTACGATCCCCGCCAGGTCCACCTCGCGACCCTGAGTCGTGCGCAGGTGGAGGGCTTGGTCATGGGTCTCACCTCCATGACTGTGGCCCAACGGCGCGAGCTGCCGGGTCTGCAGCCCAAGCGGGCCGGCGTGATTCTCGGTGGAGCCGTTGCAATTGCCGAGCTCATGGCACAGACCGGCTTTGACGAGCTCACCGTGAGCGAGAGCGACCTCCTCTTTGGCCTCTCGCTCTGCGCGGCGGCCACCATACGTGGCGACCAGACCCCAGTGGGCTGGAAGCCGCTTCTCGCGCCCGTCCGGTAGTCCGCTTGCGGGCTCTTGCCGGGCGAGAGGTGCCTGCGGGCCTCTCGCCGCGATATCATTGCAAGGGCTTGGGGGCGTGGCGAAATTGGCATACGCAGCAGACTTAAAATCTGCCTCCGAAAGGATTGCGGGTTCGAGCCCCGCCGCCCCTACCACACGTTCCGTTGCAAAATGAATGGGACGGCGCACCAGCCTGGTGCGCCGCCCCCTGTTCATGGCTTTAGCCTGTGTCGCGCCACGCGCGACACAGAGAACCACCCGCTCAG
>ERZ1643246.534-NODE-534-length-48598-cov-160.357806_pt1 | contig 48598 bp, 71 predicted proteins | sample MGYA00579265_ERZ1643246 | MGnify/ENA primary metagenome ERZ1643246 (study PRJEB29033, sample SAMEA4952261) | chicken gut metagenome | biome: Broiler Chicken; feature: Gastrointestinal Tract; material: Caecum | place: Ireland | collected 2018 | study: Broiler... | reverse complement strand
CGTGAGAACCGTTAAGTCTCGATATGGATATTTTTGTCCATATTTTGAGTAGCAGCCGGGGAAAGGTGGAAGTCATGAAGGAATATAAGGTAATCGAGGATAACGGCGGCGGTCTGGCACTGGTAGTATTTGCAGAGGATGGGGAAACAGTAGAATATATTCATACCGGGTATGAGTATAACCCGGGACAGCTCACGGAAGACCTGGAGGCGCTGAAGAACGGGGATGATCCGGCGAAAGACTGGGACGGAAACGATTTAAACAACGCAGAAATGGAAGCCCCCGAAGACCTGGAAAGCTGGTTCCCGTGGAATCAGAAGGGCGTTGGATGGGAGACCGTAGCAGATAATGGCGGGATATATCCGGAAGACATGGGAGCCGCAGCGCGGGCGGAATTTGGGATTTCTGGCGAGGATTAACAATGAGCAGTAGGCAAAGAAATAAAAAAATATGCGTAATATGCGGGCGGCCCTTCGAGTGCCGCCCGTCTCGCAATATTGTTACTTGTGGCCCAGAGTGTCGCGCGGAATATAGCAGGCGCAATCATACGGGCTATAAATATAGCCCGGAGTCACGCGCTAAAATGTCAAAAATAAGGCTGGAAAATCCACGTTGTGCAGATCTGCAGCAAGCAGCAACAAGAGCCGCGCAAAACAGCCCCAGAGCCGGAAAATTCGTTGAAAATGTCCATGCTATAGATTGGCATTTGATAAGCCCGGATGGTAGGCATTTCCGGTTTCGTTCGTTGCGGGAGTGGTTACGGAAGAATGGCAAGAAATTTTTTGATGTTGAACCAAATACAAGGCAATTTGATAATGTGTTTTATGGGCTGTCAAGGGTCAAAAAGAGCATGCTGGGGAATTTGCCACCTGGACAGCGCCCGGGCTACACATATAAGGGCTGGCGCGCGATCCCGACAGAATATGACATACAAAAGAATAATGGCTTAAAAAACTAATTTAGGGCGATATGGCAGCTTTATTTTTGCATACGATAAAAGTATCATAAACTAAAATAAAACCGTCAGAAAAGGCAAATAACGTTGTCTGCATGGATTTTAACGGGGCTTGTTGTCCAGAATGGGCGCAAGCTCCGTTTTTATGCCGATAAATAATTGTATAGACAATTTAATGATTGCCGGATTTACCAAAAGTTATTTATTTAACAAATATTAATAGTTAGAATTAGCTAACAACGAATCGTGCACGAATCGTAAAAACCCAGTATTTATGCGGGTTTCGAGCGTGAGCCCACGAATCGTGGCAAAGAGAAAGAAAGAAGCAAAGAAAGAGAAAATATATATATTTATTATTATTAATTATATTATTAATCAATATAGTAAATATTATAAATATATATTATATATTTATATATAAAGTATATAGGGTAAAATAGATTGAAATATCTGAAAATAAAACACAATTTAGCGCATGATTTTTAATATTGACATTGTTTGGAATGTATGATATTTTAGATATAGTTTATTGAGTTTGCGCATTTAAGCGGTTTTCTACGATCGAAGAACATAGATCTAGGGAACCGCTTTTTTGTTTGCCTGAATGCTGGGCGAGGATAGATAGTTTTATAAATTAACGTGGTAAAGCGGGTGAGATGATGGGGAATACAGTGAGAGCGGAAAACGGAATGGAAATATACGAGTCTAAAATACATGAGTATGCGGATGAGTATATAAATACTTTATACGATCCGGAGAGTATAAATAATAATCCTAGTTTATTTACTGGAATGATTAAATATATATATAAGCATTTATTTAAACCGGGTAAAAAAGATAAAGTATTATCTAACAGTAATAGTAATTTAGATTTATCTGATATTGATTTATTAGATAATATATGGGGTATATATACAGAGTTATGTTATAGATACTCTAAGAGGCCGACTATATTAAACTTTAGTCTTATGATTGGTGTTGATAATACCACAATAGACAGCTGGAGACGCGGAGAATACAGGGCGGGAGATGAGGGGGCAAGCTCCACACGCTCCCAAACGGTCAAAAAATGGTTAGCAGAATGCGAATCTAGTCTTGTAGATGGAGCTACGGAACGCAACTCGGTGGGCTGCATATTCGCCCTGAAAGCCAACTACGGATATACCGAAACCCCGCAGCGCATAGAGATAACCGGAGCCAATGCCCCGGCATTATCGCAGGAGGATATACGCCAGATAGCGGATCAGGCACGGAAAGAGAGTATCCCGGAGCTGATCGAGGGGCTGCCGGATGAGTGAATGATGCATCCCGTCAAACATTAGCCATAACCATTGACGGAATAAAAGAAGAGGAAAGGAAGATGGTGTACGCCTTGGATGATTGACGGGCGGAGGGGTCTTGACAAACTGCCCGCACCGCCCAAATAACCATCTCAACCGCCCAAGAAAGAAAAAGATCTTTTCAGAACACGCTGTATCTCATCGAGAAAAATAAAAAAGAGTCTGTCACTTTCTGACAGACTCAAGATACATCAAAACTGCTTTATCAAGTATTTTGCTAATCGGAACAGACGTTTTGTCGGAACACTCTTTGAGTTTCTTATAAACTTCGTTATCCAGCGTTGATGAAATCCGGGTTCGGTTTTTTAATTCTCTGTAATCCGGCATAAGATACACCTCCTATAATTTTATTTAAGTTTAATTCAACAAAGACTTGAAGTCAAGAAAATTTCGTGATATAATGTGTTTAATGAAACTTAAATAAACAATAACGAAGAGGGTAAGAAAATGGCAACGTACGCATATTACAGGGTATCGACACAGACGCAGGCAGAGCAGAACGGTATTGAAATGCAGATTTCCGAGGTCGAAAGATACTGCAAAGAAAACGAGATTCTGATAGACGGAGCATTCAAGGACGAAGGAATATCTGGAACTAGGGCAGATAGGGAAGGGTTGAACGACCTGCTTGCTACGCTTGAAAAAGGCGACAAGGTAATTGTCCAGAACACTTCAAGGTTGTGGAGAAACGACAGCGTAAAGGTTATGATACACCACGAAATGAAGAAAATAGGTGCGGACATAATCAGCGTTGAGCAAAAGACATACTCCATTTACAGCAAAGACCCGAACGACTTTTTGTTTAATGGCATGATGGAGCTTTTAGACCAGTATGAGAGAATGACAATTTCCATGAAACTTGCCAAGGGAAGAAAAGCAAGGGCAAAAACAGGTAACAAGCCTTGCGGAACCGCCCCATACGGTTATAAATGGCAAGGAAATGAAATTGTAATTGACTTTAACAACAATCTCATCGTACAGGATATTTTTGAACGGTACATAAAATTAAAAAGTCTTGCGAAACTTAAAGCATACTGCGACAGTAAAAGCTATAAGACATCTACCGGAAAGGATTTCAGCAAGCAGTCTCTCAAAAATATCATCGAAAATGATTTTTACATCGGGGTTGTGACTTATGCCGGGAAGAAAATCAGTGGTGAGCATGAACCGATAATTGAGAAAGCGATATTTGAAGCTGCTAATGAAGTTTTGAAGAGGTAGGTGCAGTATGGGAAATACGTTGAACACAAGCCATTCGAGTATTTTTGACTATTGGAAAAACAAAGCAATCACAAGTGATGGGACAGTTATCGAAGATGATTTTGACGACAAAAACTCTATTCCGGTAGTATATGATTTGGGGCGAACCTTGTTGCTGGGCTTGCGGAAAATTTATCCAATCCTTGGCAGAATACCCCCACTTCTAAGCGAAGTGAAAGTGGGGGATGAATGCCGATTGTTTTTTTACTGAAACTATTGACAATCAGTAAAATATATGCTATAATAGATACATAGGAAATGTCCTAAATCTAAAAGAAAGGAGAAAAACTATGTATCTAACGATAAAGCAACAAGCGAAACATCTGTCAAAGGAAGAATACAGCATTTTGAGAGAATTGTGTCATACAGCAAAAAATCTTGCAAATGAAGCAATCTATAATGTCCGTCAGTATTACTTCACAGAGGGAGAATATCTGAAATACGAAAAGAATTACGCATTGCTGAAAGACAGTTCCAATTACAAAATGCTCAACTCCAATATGGCACAGCAGATTTTGAAAGAAGTAGACGGTTCATTCAAAAGCTTTTTCGGACTGCTGAAACTTGCGAAAAAAGGCAAATATTCTTTCAGAGATTGTAAATTACCGCATTATCTTCCAAAAGACGGATTCACAACGCTTGTGATAGGTTTTGTCAGGCTGAACGGAAACAAGCTGATTCTGCCGTATTCCAATACTTTCAAAAAAGCACATAAGCCTGTTGAAATCAAGATACCGCCAATACTTGCTGACAAGCATATCAAGGAAATCAGAATCATTCCAAAATCAGGAGCAAGGTTCTTTGAAATTCAGTATACTTACGAAGCTGAAAACATTCAGAGAAATCTTAATCAAAACAATGCACTTGCTTTGGATTTAGGAGTAAATAATCTTGTGACTGCTGTATCAAATCAGGGCAGAAGTTTCATCATTGACGGCAGAAAACTGAAAGCTGTCAATCAATGGTTCAACAAAGAAAATGCAAGATTACAGGGTATTAAAGACAGACAGGGAGATAAAAGAAGAACAACAAACCGTCAGAAAATCTTGGCAGACAAGAGAAACAGACAAGTCAATGACTATATGAGCAAGACTGCAAAGAAAATCATTGATTACTGCATTGCACATGATATTGGTACACTTGTCATTGGCTATAACGAAACATTTCAGCGTAATTCTGACATGAACAAGCGTAACAATCAGAATTTTGTCAATATCCCATACGGCAAACTGCGTTCCAAACTGGAATATCTTTGTGAACTGAACGGAATTGTTTTTGTAAAGCAGGAAGAAAGCTATACTTCACAAGCATCTTTCTGGGACAGGGATAATATTCCTGTCTATAATGCAGACAATCCGCAGTCCTATAAATTCAGCGGAACACGCATACGGAGAGGTCTGTACAGAACTGCTGACGGAACATTGCTCAATGCAGATGTCAACGGTGCATTGAATATTTTAAGAAAAAGTAGCGTTGTGGACTTAACAGTCCTATACGGTAGTGGCGAAGTGGACACGCCTGTAAGAATAAGGGTTGCCTGATTTTAGGTGGAAACTTAAATACCAATCTTCTTACGAAGCCCCCACCTCTACAGGTGGGGGAGAGTTCACGCAGATGAAAATGACAATGAGTATTCCGGCTCGGCTTTTGCGAAAACGGTTGATGGCGGAAACATTAAGACTGAAGTCCGACTTCCAAAGCCGAGAAAAGTTACTCTGGAAGAGATTGAACAGCGGTTTGGTTGTCCGATTGAAATAGTATCATAAAAACGTTACAATTTTCGCCTACTGGCGAACACATCAGATAAATTCTTATTCACTTACAAAAGATAAAGCCCATTCGGGCAGATAAATTCCACAAAAGATGAAATCGGGCAATCCGAAAAAATCAAAAATTGAAAAAAACGACGGTTTCAAAAATTCCGCAGAAACAAAAAGGCATAAACAGCGACCGCTATCAGGCGATTCAGATTTGAGGCAGAGAAAGAGGGTGATTAGTCCATGAGCAAGATAAAAAGAGAGTTTACGGTCTATGCCGTGGACTTCTAGTTTGATGGAACTTTATGCGAAAGCGTTTGCCTGGAATCGGAGCACCAAACATGTCACTTATCAATCATCTCATCAAGCGCAGAAAACAGGGAAACAAAATCATCCTTTGGACTTGCCGAGAGGGAGAGCGATTACAAGAAGCTGTTGAGTGGTGTAGACGATATGGACTGGAATTTGACGCTGTGAACAGCAATATTCCAGAAATGATAGATTGGTACGGAAATGACACAAGGAAGATTGGATACGATGTTCTGATTGATGATAAAGCGGTGAATAAGCCAAAGTATCATGTGCCATACAAGGAGAAAAGAAATGTTTGATTTTCTCAAAAAATTCAAAAAAGAATGCTTAAATACATGTGAGCAGTTAGAAAAAGCTGAATCGCAAACCAAAGAATCGGCAAAGGAAGATCACCCGATTGTTGCTATCATAGATGGACTTTTGTATGATACATCAAAAGCGGAGAAAAAGTTCACTTTTCTTACCGGCAATACTGTAAAAAGCCTGCTATACTGCTGCTATACAGATTTGTATGTTACGAAGTCGGGAAGATATTTTTGTGAACAGTACGGGAGCATAATTCCAGTGGACGAGCGCGAACTCCGGTATTTATTGCAATATTATCCCGAAAAATATCAAGAGATTTTTGGAAAGGTTGAAGAAGCATAATGGCAGCATTAGACGGAAAAATCGCAATTGGGGTTGATTATCGCCCATGCACTGTACATATTCCAGCAGTAACCAAAACGCGCTATCCAGACAGAAAAAGCACGGCAAAAAAAACGAAAGACCGTACCAAGAAGTTATTGTTCCAGAGAAAAAGATTAAAGCCTTATTTCATTGTTGGGATCACAGATCTGAACTTTGTGACGCTTCACCGATGATTGGCGGTCATCCCGGCGGGCAAGTATCTGGAACATTCGCTATCGTAGAATACGAGGACGGAACAGTGCATGAGGTTGAGCCAACGCAGATACAGTTCGTGGACAATGCTATGAGGGAATATACGTTCCCGGAAATGGAGGGATAATTTATGTGTAAATATTGTGATACTGATAATTTTTGTGAGATTACCGATATTTCACTGGATTTCGGAATGCTGAATGACAGTTGCGGTAAGCCTAATGTAATGTCTTATATTGAAACAAATAAAGATGATAAATATGTTTTGACAACGCAGTTTTCATCTGGTGATAACTGTAAGTCATCTGAAACCGAAATCAACTATTGCCCGTTCTGTGGGAGAAAACTATCAGAATGAGCCTAGATAAATCTATCCAGTCCGGCAAATCCCACCGCAAGCCGTACCGTGGCGCAAAAGCCATAGACGCAACCTGCCGGAACCACGGGAGTTGTAAATGGTGCGAGGGGAACCGGACGCATAAGAACGATAAACGGGAACTGGCGGCAGAACAGGAGTTGAGAGAGTATGACGATTCAGGAGCTGGAAAAGGCAAATGAAGTTTATGAAAAGTTAAAAATTATGCAAACTATTTTGGATACGCAAGATAGATGTATTTTGTCAGAATGGGTTCTCAACATTGGAGACGCTAAATTACAGTTAAAAGATTTGCCCGGAATAAAGGCTATGATTCGTGATTTTACATCTGATAAAATCACAGAACTGGAAAAGCAGTTGGAGGAAATCTGATGAATGATTTTTTGAAATTTCTTAATGAAAAGTTGAGAGATTTTCCCATGCACGTTGATATAGGATATAACAAAACCTGTGATTGGACGATTTATATTTACAAGAAAGGCTGTGCAAGCGATTATCCGGGTTCTAAAAGACGTGGAGAGGATGCCGTTATCGTACAGGAGCAGGACGGTGACATGGAGCTTTGTTTTGCAAAAGCACATGTAGCGTTAAAGGAATGGTTTTTAGAGAATGAAGGTGGCTATTGATGAAATGTATTTCAGCCGTCACAATCGGTAAACTGATAGAAGCCCACATGGAACATGATGAAGAAAAGTTCATGTCATATGCGAAGTTTATAGCAGATACCTATGAGGAAGCCGGAGAAGAGCGAAGCGCGAGGATTATCCGTAAGAAAATTTCTGGTGAGTATAAAAAAGAACTAGCAGTGACACTAGATGCAGAGGAACAAAACAAAAATTTCTTTACATTACTCACGATGCTTGGAATTTGCAATGCAATAAATAATCCTCTGAAATATCCATACACGGTTCACGATGGAAAGCGATATGAGGGGACGATTCATATCACAGAAGGCATCGGATTCCATGATGGAAAAGGACATAAAATTGAATATAGATGATTGGAGAAGTTGTATGACAGGGCAATGGATAATAAGTCCAGTTGAAACGCAGTATGTAATTCAGTTCAAAGAATCAGATGGGGTTACAGGAATAGTTATTCCTGCTGACAGAGCCGAAATCAAAGACGAACATCTTGTTTTGTACAAAAAGGATTCCATCGTTTATTTCTGCCCGATAGAGAGGATTGATAATTTCTGTGCAAGGGAAGTTTGAATTGAAAAACACATTGAAAATCATTTTGTGCAAACATGATTACGCATACCAATATGAGCATATGGTTGATACGGGAATGAGGAAGTTATATAGGCTGACTTGCAAAAAATGCGGAAAGGAAAAGTATAAAGTGTTGTAATGTTGGCGGAAGATAGAATAAAGATACAGTGTTATAGCAAAATCCAATATTATAAAGAAAAGGGATATGGAGAAAACAAATATGATTCTGTAATAGAAATTTCTCCTAATGACCTTCCTAGAACAAGTGCTAAAAAAGTAAAAGTAAAATGCGACGAATGTGGAAAAGTGTTTGAAAGAATTTGGCAATATAGAGTTAAGTCATTAGAAAGATGGGGCAAAGATTTATGTTCGTCATGCGCCAGAAAGGGAGACAGAAATAATTCCTATAATCAAGACCGGAAAGAATTATTAGAATATGCAAGAAGTTTTCAAAAGCATGAATGCGGAGTACAAAAAAGGACACCAGAACAAAAAAGAAAAATGTCCCAAGCAAGATCAGATGGAATAGCAGAAGGAAGAATCAGGATACATTCACATAATTGGGGAGAAAAAAACACTGTATAAATCCACAAAAACAAATGAAAAACATTATGCGGATTCCTTGCTTGAAAGATTGAGAATGATTCAATTGGATTCGGACAATAAAGTAGTTTACTGGACAAAGAAGCACAAAATCAAAATATTATATAAAGCAAAAACGGGGAAATTTCACTATTACATCCCGGATTTTAAAATAATATACAGTGATGGTTCAGTTGTTATTGAAGAGGTTAAAGGGAGAATGACAGACGATGTAAAAATAAAGGCTAAATATGCAAATGTTTTTTGCAACAATAAAGGATACGTTTATCGGTTAATTACACAAAGAGAATTAAATGAAAATGGTGAGTATAGAAAATTTATTAGAGATTTCAGGAAGGAATGAGAATAGAAATGGTACTGTTTTATGATTTTGAAATGACGGGCCTTCACAAGAACACAACACCCATCAGTCTTGGAATTGTATCTGAGGACGGGAAGAAGTTCTATGCAGAGTTTGTTGATTTTGATTTTAACCAGGTTAATGACTGGATTACAAAAAATGTATTGGATAATCTTTTTTTTAAAAAAGCTCTATCCCACGGTTGCCCCTGAATTACTAGAAAAACAGATTTGCGAATGGAAAAAAGACGGATATGAAATTAGTAAATTACCATGTGTGGCTACAGGACTTGTGATGTTTGAATCAAAACGTACAAAAAATGGATTTACTGAAGTTGTTGGAACAAGACAATGGATTTCAGAATCGCTTATAGGGTGGCTTTCCCAATTCAACAAAATCCAATTCGTTTCCGATGTCTGCCATTACGATTTTGTACTTCTGATTGATTTGTTGACTAACGGCGGAACAGCCCTTGATTTGCCGGAAAATATTTCGGCGGTATGCCATGATTTGAATATGGACATAGCAAGACACTTCCATGTTTCAGACCGAGAAGCCTTTGATATGAGTCGGGAGAAAATTATGAACGACTTGTGCAAGGCTGAAGATATTGTGACTGGAAACAAGCACAATTCGCTATATGACGCAGAGGTAATTAAAGCAATTTATGAGGAAATAGGATATGACATTTGACGTTATCGACCCAAAAACTGGCGAATACCCAGACTTAGAACATATCGCCAGAACTGAAGAATGGGCGCAGAACCTTATTCCATGCGACATGGAAGGTTTTTGCATCAATGAGGACGGAAATCTGCTCCTGATGGACGAATGCGGAAATTATGTATACTGTCCAGATGATAGATTTCAAGTGAATTTTGAGTTTCCGGCGTATTCAGCAGGTGATTGATGTGCGAAAGATTATTTTCCTTGACATTGATGGAGTCCTGAACTCTATGGATTATTTCGGGCAGACGAAAGACTGTAAAGGCTATACAGAAATAAATCCTGAAAAGGTAAAACTACTGAAAGAGATCGTTGACCGGACTGGCGCGGAAATTGTTCTTTCTTCGACATGGCGTGATTTGGGAAAAAGAAAAAATGAACCGGAACATCCCATGTATACATATTTGACCGATACACTCAAAGAATACGGCATGGAAATTGTAGACCATACGCCATACATCGGACAGGACAGACCAAAAGAAATCAGGGCATGGCTGGATGACCAGCAGGATAAGGACATTCGTTTTGTGAGCCTTGACGATGATTTTCCAAAACACAAATATGATGAAGCTGGCATTGGTTATTGCCTTGTGAGAACATCTTTCTATGAAAAAGACGGAGGATTACGGCAGGAACACGTTAAGAAAGCAGTAAGAATTTTAAATATGGAGAACAAATCATGACAAAACACGAAGCGGTTGTAATCGAGACTTTTACCGGCATATGTATGTTGACCGGAGATGATAGAAAATATGCTTATGAATACGCAGAGAAACTTCTTGGATTTCCGATTATGTCGCATGAGTTTCTGGTATACGCGGACAAGCTAAAGGAACTCAGCAAACTGGATTTTATCGAAATTTGCAGGAACTTGGAGGAATAAATGCTTATTGACAGCTCCAATATGTCCATAATGGACATATCAAGATTTGTAAATGAATCCCACACGTTCAGAGAATACAAAGACTTTAGAATTGAAACAGATTCATATGTTTTAATGACAAAGCCAATGTTTGATCGGCTCATAGAAATTGCAGATAAACATGGAGAATGCATTTACCCAACGAAAAGATACAGAAAACATGGGAGGTATGTATATAAAAATGCTTAACTACAACATAGATTCCGTAAAATCCGCAGAAAAACTCATTCGTCTTTGCGAAAAATATCATGATGATATGGATATTGATATCATGCACGGAAGAACTGTGGTTGATGGATGCAGCCTTCTCGGAGTCACATCTTTGATCGGTCGATTTGTGACGGTGGTTCCAAATGCTACAGACAAAGAAATGCTTCAGAAGTTTGCAGAAGAATTGGAGAGAATAAAATGTTAGCCAACGTGAAGATTAAGCAGGACAAACAGAACGAGATGATACATAGAGTGTTCGTAAACGGAGAAAAACTGAAAAGAGTCAATCACATTGATCTCAATATTGACGTTGACGAAGCTCCGCAAGTGAATGTTGGAATAGTCGGCGGATGCGATTTTGAAGGAATGGCGGATATTCATTTTGATTATTCTCCGCAGACGGCCAAAGAAGCTTGCAAAATCTTGCGGGAAGAACTCTTTAAGCACGGAGACTTGTACATAGCGTTTTTGGCAAGCATCGAGTCATCTCTCAGAGAACAGAAAGCAACCGCACTTCCGTTTCAGCCGGAAAGAGACATTGCGGATAAGATTTTACAGAGAATTATCGGGGAGGACTGATTATGTTAGTAATTATTTGCTTATGGTGGCTTGGTATTCAGTTGTCAGTTCCAACATGGTTTTATGTACTTCTTGGAATAAGCGCATTTGTCAAACTGATTTCTTATGGAGTTGATATGTACAATAAAGGGAAAAAGTCGGGTGATTAATATGTGGTTCAGATATTTCATGACATTCTTAGACATTTTGATGTGCCTTTGCATCCTGTCCTTTACGAAAGGGAAAAAGGATAAGGCAAGCATAATCGGTTTTGGAACAATGATATTCTCATACCTTGGAAGTATATTCCTGATGTGGAATTGAGGTGGGTGTATGGTCGAAGTCCAATTTGTGGATGGAACATATGAAAGCATAGAGTCGTATAAAGGGACTACGTTTCAATACGATAATGATTCACAATGCTTTAGGGTGTACGAACAAGACGGGAAAAGTTTTTCAATGTTTCCACGAGATTTTATAAAAAGTATTCGATATATAGACGTTTGATGGGTTATCGCCAAGTGGTAATAATAGGGGAAGTGAAACAGTGAGAGAACCATTAATTGATAAGTACAGCAAAGAAGAACTTGAAGAAATTGTAAAAGGATCAAAATGTATGAAAGATGTTCTGCGTAGTATTGGATACAGCACGGTAAGCGGAAGGAATTCAGATACCGTAAAGAAAAGAATCCAAAAATACGGAATTTCTACAGATCATTTCAAAAGCGTCCATCCGACAAAAAGAAATGAAGATAATGTGTTCTGTAATCATAGTACAGCCACGCAAGCAACATTGAGAAGATGGTATAAAAAGATTTCAGATGATTCAAAATGTGAAATATGTGGTCAAGGTAAAATGTGGAATGGGAAAGAACTTGTAATGACATTGGATCATAAAAATGGTGATAACCATGATAATCGCATAGAAAACTTAAGATGGATTTGCCCTAACTGCGGAACTCAACTTGAGACTTTTACAGGAAGGAACATAAAGAGAAAAAATGAGATTGCAGGAAAAATAAAACCAGAAAGAAAAATGAAGATATGTCCTGTTTGCGGAAAAAGTGAAATAAATCCACAAAGCAAGATGTGCGTTGAATGCAGACGTTCAGAAAGGCAAAAAAATATTCCAGAAAAAGAAGAGCTTGAGTGTTTAGTTATGAATCAGCCATTTACAAGGATTGGAGCGTTATATCATGTGTCGGATAATGCTGTTAGAAAATGGTGTAAATTATATGGATTGCCATTTACTAAAAGAGATATAGAGAAATTACAAATATAGCGGATTAGTGAACCGGAGGACACGCATGGCTTTGACCCATGAGAAAAAGGATCGACACCTTTATCCGCTGTTCCCGACATATTCCGGGTGATATGTTGGTTTGACCATGTTTTTCACAGTATGAACTCCTAAAATGTATGATATATGCCCGGTATAGCGTAAGCAGCTAGAAAAATAATGCGCAACCGCCGAAGGGCGGTTAAGGATCATTATCTCAGTTGGTTAGAGAAGCCGCCTCATAAGCGGAAAGTCATAGGTTCGAGTCCTATATGATCCATTCCCACTACAGCTAGTCCACTTAGGCTGTCATGGACGGCAGCGGCTGTAGGAGGGGCCACGGAGTGTAGCGTAGCTTGGAAACGCGCCTGATTTGGGTTCAGGAGATCATCGGTTCAAATCCGGTCATTCCGAGCCTGGGAAGATATCATAAGAGAACTGGGAGTTGCAATCCGTCAAGAACGGTAAACGCAGGGGAGATATCGGAATACAACTGGTTATTGTATTCAATTTTAAGCTCATGTACCCAAGAGGTCAAGGGAGCGGTCTGCAAAATCGTTATCGTCAGTTCGAGTCTGACCATGAGATTGCAGAGTTTTAGCTGCGGAGTCTCTGCAAAAATGTTTTCTGATGCGATCCAGAGAACTGTCGCACAAAGAACCGTAACAGAGAGGAAAGAAAAATGAACTGCCTTTCCTCTGCTCAGCCGATATAGCACAATGGCAGTGCAATCGCCTTGTAAGCGATAGGTTGGCGGTTCGAGTCCGTCTATCGGCTCACGCAACTTTTAAATTTTGTTGACGAACAGTTGGAGAAAGTTGCCACAAAAAAGACACGGAGAGTAATTTCACCACGAAAACACTCTGGGTATGATATAGGCGAGTGGTGAAAGCCTGTCAAAGAGGGAGTGTTACCCCGTTTTGCGATGTCTTTTTGCGGGAAATTGCCTATCTGCCAAGTGTAGAAAAGGTTACTTGAATCGTATACACATCGTCTGCGCAGTCGGTCACTGTACGGTTCATGATGCCAAGGAAAAGACGTTAAAACCCGCTTGTCGGGCGTATAGGCGACAAAGAGTGGCAGTCTCTATAAAAACGCCAGCCTCCATATCGGCAATCGTGAGAAAATAGGTATGGAAATAGCCTTGCCCCTGCCGCTCCTGACCGTATGGCAAGGGCGCATACTAGTTGCGGGGTATAGGCTAAAAATCAACATTCAAAGTCGGTGGGTGGCACTACAGACAGGCGCAATGCCAGATGTTGATTAGCCCTGCACAGCCCTTGCAGACTTAAAATGGGCGGTGGATAGTATTCAAGTGGGTAAGAAGCACAAAGCGGTCAGAGTTTGTGGATGTAAGACTGACGTTGTTCCATGCTGTACGGTTCGATTCCGTACCTATCCATTAAGGTTGGTTCGATTCCAACTCAATAGCAGAGGTCTGGAGAGACGGGGTGTTCCCGGCAGGATGGGAACTGATTTGTGTTCAGAAACAGTTGACGGCACTGAACTAACCTACGGGCGTAGACCCGACAGTAGGACAAGGCTCATCCGAATGGAAAGGCGGATGCAAAACTGTCAAAGATTCCAAATCGGCTTTACGTACTGAGCCAATAATCAGTGCGTGGTGTGCGGTGGTGTAATCGGGAGCAACTGGCCGGACGGAAGTTCGATTCTTCTATTTTTTGCTGTTGGGCGCATGGCTGGTGGTAAAAGTTCGAATCTTTTCCTCACATTCCGCGAGAAAATCACGGATTGTTTTATTAACTTTTTCCCCTTTAAATGTTCTGCGAAAGGCATACACCCGGAATTCGAGTGCCGGGCGCAGAATCGGGTGCATGTTGAGACAGCATCCATTTCATTACGCCAGCCGCTCTCTGCGCTACCGGGGAGCGGCATTTGAAGGAGAAATTTATGGCAGAAGAAAATAGATTCTGTAAAACCTGCGCATATCACGATGATTTTTCTTGGGCTTGCTTTAATCCGGAAGCAGATGATAGAGCAGGTTTTACGGATAATGAGTATACATGTAACTGTTGGATGAGTAGGGAGGAAAAGCCATGCGAAAAGAAGATTTGAAGAACTGGACACGGGATATGCTGAAAGACAGAATTATAGAACTGGGAGGAATTATTGAACAGTGGAAACGTGACAATGAGAAAATGCTTCAAATTACAGAGAGAACCAAAAAGGAAAATGATGAATTGAAAGCTGAAAATACCGCTCTCAAACAGCGAATCAAAGATTTAGAAGATGCCTGTGACGGAAGCTGCTTTTCTGACGAAACAGATGACCGGGATGAAAAGATATCAAAAATGCAAGATAGAATCGACAGTGATTGTGTTAGAATCAATCGGCTCAAAGCAACGATTAACACTCTTGTTGATATGTACGGGTTGCTTAGAAAACAAGTGGGGATGGATTGATATGAGTATCACAGACGCAATAAAAGACATGGAGAAGCACATGGGGATTGACTCGGATTTTTCGGAGTACATGAATGCTCCCTTGCCCCACAACAATCAAGGGTATGTGCAGAGGGATTATAAGACGGGGACTGAATGGGTGATGTGTCCGTTCTGCGCGAAACGCCAGTTCCCATTAACTCCCGGAGCACATATCACGGGGCAGAAGTTTAAGTGCAAGGGGTCAAATTGCCATGAGATTTTTGAGGTGAATGTATGAATTGCTGTAATTGCAAAAAGAGGAAATGGGCATGCAAAATAACTAATTTCGGGGAATATAATATTACAATATGCGAAGAAAACCATATAGAGTATTTTGAAAAAGATGTCGAATGTCCGCATTATGATGAGAAAGAAGTGGTTGATTCTTCTTGGGGAGATTTTCGGAACGGAGAAGAACATAACCGTCAAATACAATGTGGGAAATGCGGAGCGTGGCAGCCAATGTGGATTGGAAACGGATTCATTGAGAATATGACTTATAAATGTTGCAAGTGTGGGAAAATGAATGAAGTAAATATATATTGAATCTGTAAGGATTTCTCACAAGTTGGGAGGGTGAAATGAGCGATTTAAAGATTTTTACGGACAGTATAGAGCCAGAAGCATTGAACCAGATTTACACACTGATAAAGCAACCGGCTTTTGCGGATTGTAAGGTGCGTATTATGCCTGATGTTCATGCAGGAAAGGGCTGTGTGATAGGATTTACCGCAGATCTAGGCGATAAGGTAATTCCGAACATTGTCGGAGTTGACATCGGATGTGGAATGCTTTGCTGTGAAATTGGGAAGATTGATATTGACTACGCGAAATTGGACTCGGTTATTCGTGAACATATTCCGGCAGGACGAGCGGTAAGAGATGAAGAAATTTCATTTTGTCAGTTAGAGGATTTACATTGCAAAGACCGATTAAAAAACATGGAATGGCTGAAATGCAGTTTAGGAACGCTCGGCGGCGGAAACCATTTTATAGAGGTTGATGAGGATAATGAAGGAATGAAGTACCTTGTCATTCATACTGGTAGCCGGAATCTCGGAAAACAAGTAGCAGAAATCTATCAGCAAATGGCGATTGACGATATGCAGGGTATGGATAAACTTGCAGAGGAAAGTAAGAAGCTGATTGCAGAATATAAAGCCGTTGGCAGGCAGAAGGATATTCAGAGAGGACTTGCGGAGCTGAAAAGAAAATGGCAACCGGACAAGCTGAATATTCCTAAAGAACTTTGCTATCTGACGGGTGAACACAGAGAAATGTATCTGCATGATATGAAAATCTGTCAAGAGTTTGCAAGTAAGAATAGATTAGAAATTGCATGGGAAATATTTATCAGGATGGGTTGGCCAGTTGATGAAGATTCTTTTGAAACCATTCATAATTATATTGACCACGATACAAACATTGTCCGCAAAGGTGCTATTTCCGCAAAAGCAGGAGAGAAGGTGCTGATACCCATAAATATGCGTGATGGCTGCATTATCGGTGTTGGAAAAGGAAACGATGACTGGAACTGTTCTGCTCCGCATGGAGCCGGCCGAATTATGAGTCGGTCAAAGGCAAAAGAAAATGTTTCTCTTGAAGAATATCAAGAGTCCATGAAGGGCATTTACACAACATCTGTCAGCCAGTCAACGATTGATGAAAGTCCTATGGCATACAAGTCCATGGATGAGATTTTGGAACATATTAAAGATACGGTCGAAATCGTGAAGATTATTAAGCCTGTTTATAATTTCAAGGCAAGTGAATAACAAATATCGTAGAGAGCCAGTGTATAAGGATATGCACATTTGAGAGCCAAATTTCTTATTAAGTGGGAAAGGAGGCTCTTTTTTAGTGGAATTACTCGAAGAATACAAATCCGACATGCGAAAACTCAAAACGCTTCTGGAGCGTGGCGTGGACTATCGGACGGTTGCTGCTATTCTTGCACAGTCTCAATACATTCTGAAAGATTACCCGGATGAAAGGAAATATTGCTTTGCGTACTCAAAAGCTGTAAAGGATATTGCCCTGCGGCAGTATGCGGAGACGCTGAAACCGGAGTGGGATGAGATGTACTGGCAGGCGATGTTGTGGGAAGCGCCGATGCTTTTAGATTCGTATTGTCTGTATATCGAAAAGAATAGAAAGCCACAGGAACGGTTTTATCAGCCGAGACGGAAAACACTAAAAAAGGTTGTGGATAAGCTACAAGCGCTTGAAGATGATGAACTGGATGAACTGTTTATTCATATGCCCGCTCGTGTCGGTAAGTCGCAAATTATCACGTTAGGAACAAGCTGGCACTGTGGTAGAGATACAGAAAAAAGCAATCTATACGTTACATATAAAGAAGGATTAGGCGGTGCATTTCTTGATGGTGTTATGGAGATATGGACAGACCCCACATATTGCCACAATGATGTATTCCATCATAAAGTAGCAAGAACAGACGCAAAAAATCACAAGGTGGATTTAGACAGAAAAAAGAAGTATGCCACTCTTTCTGGAAAGGGATTAGAGTCTGGACTTAATGGAGAATATGACGCATATGGATGGCTTATTCTGGATGATATTCTTGAGGGAATCCAGGATGTTTTAAATCCAGATATTTTGAGAAGAAAGCAGATTGTATTTGATAATAACGTCATGATGCGTAAAAAGGAACAATGCAAATTGATTTTAAATGGCACAATCTGGTCGCTTCATGATTTATACATGGACAGACTTAATTTTTTGCAAAGCAATCCAGAAGCACAAAAAATCAGATATGACATTCTTAAGATACCAGCACTAGACCCAGTAACCGATGAGAGTAACTTTGATTATGATTATGGGGTTGGGTTTACCACACAATATTACAGAACAGTACGGGCAAAATTTGAGGAAAACGATGATATGGCGGGATGGCTTGCACAATGTCAGCAGGAACCAATTGAACGAGACGGAGCGTTGTTTAAGTCCGAACACATGAATTTCTATAACGGAGTTCTTCCGAACGAAGAACCACTGAAAGTGGTATCAGCCTGTGACGTTGCATTAGGCGGCTTGGACTATTTGTCTATGCCGATTGCTTATGTGTATGAGGATGGTTCTGTATACATCCACGATGTTGTTTTCGACAATTCAGAAAAGAAATATACGATGCCAAAAGTAGTGGCGGCAATTATAAACAACAAAGTGACAAATGCCTTTTTTGAAGCTAATGCAGGCGGCGAGGGATATAAAGACGAAGTAGACGCAGAGTTAAAAAAGAAGGGATATAAGACAAGCCTTGTATCAAAATATGCACAGCAGATGATTTTATCAAACGGCGGTCATGCGGCAAAAACTCATCAGCGGAAAGAACAGAGAATATGGGATAATGCAGAAGAAATACGGAGTTTTTATTTTCGGGATATAAGTTGTCAAAACCAGGAATACAGAAAATTCATGACAAATCTGTATTCATTTACCATGACCGGAAAGAACAAAAACGATGACAGCCCGGACTCTCTGGCAAGCCTTGCCGTGTTTTTGAGAAAAGGAAGCGGAGTCAAGACAGCACAGGTTATCAATAGTCCATTTTAGGAGGTAACGCATGATTTCAAAATCAGTTTTAAAGCAGTACATAGATTTACAAAAAGAAATTGACGAGACAAAAGAAAGGATAAATCGCACCGAGAAACAGCTTGCGGCTATTGAAAAAAGCGGTACTGTGATCGACAGCGTTACCGGCGGAATGGGCGGGATACAGAGATATAAGATTGAGGGATTCCCATATGCTGAATACGGGCGACTGAAAGAACGACTGTACAACAGAAAAGCTACTCTCCAAAGTCTTGAGAATGAAATAATGGATAAGATAGATGAAATTGAAAAATTCATAAAGAGCGTGGACGACAGCAGAATGAGACGAATTATTTCCTTTCGGTTTATCGACGGAATGACTTGGGAGCAAGTAGGAATAAATATGGGCGGAGGAAACAATGCGGCTACTGTAAAAACAGCATTTTATAGGTTTATGGAAGAAAAATAAACTTGTTTCTTTTGTTACTAAAAAATTTGATATGATTATAATGAAATAAATGTATGGCGCAGGCAACGTGAATGTCTGCGCTTTTCTTATGCGGAGAAACACATGGAAAAAACAGAGAAAAATAAATTAAAAGATTTTAAACGAACAAAAGGGAAAATGTGGATGGATGTTCCATCAACCCTTAAGAGAAGAACAACCGGATCAGGCGTAAAGTTTATAGGAAAATATATCTCGAAAGAATCGTAGGTGCCAAAATGTTTAGAAAAGCAGGAAGAATAAAAATTTTCACAGACCAAAAAGAAATAAATAAGGACAATGTTCTTTCTGTTTTAAGAAAGGCATATGCAAAACATAGAGTTAATGCTTCGGATACGCAGTATCTTTTTGACTATGAAGCAGGAATACAGCCGTTGCCATATGAAAAGATTGTGAGAGCAGAAATTAACATTCAGACCTCTGATAATATGGCAAATTACGTAACGGAGTTTAATAAAGGGTACTTTTGGGGAACTCCCGTGATTTATACACAGAGAGGGAATAATGAGCATCACGATACGGATGCTGACACAGACAGTCTTGGAATATCTGCGCTTAATGAAATGATGCTGAATGGGGTGTGCATCGGGAAAGAAAATCAGATGCTTGCGGATTTCGTGGAAAAGAGCGGAATCGGTCATCGGATTGTCGATGTAAAAACTGATTGGACAGATGAAGTATATCAGGGAACATATGCAAATGTTCATACACTTGACTCTCGAAACACATTCTGCGTTTACTATGCGGGAATCGGACAGCCGAAAGTTATGGGAGTTACATTCACAAAAATATCTGGGAAATTGTATTTTACATGTTTTACGAAAACACGGCGATTTGAAATAAGCGGAGATGAAGTAGAAGAATATATAAATCCACTTGGAATGATACCAATTGTAGAATATGAGCGTTCAGTTGACCGGTCTGGGTGTTTTGAAAGGCAAATTCCTCTTATGGATAACCTTAACTCGATGGTATCAAACTTCGCAAATGATGTGGCGCAGAAAACGCAGGAAATCTGGTGGGGAAATGACATCGAGTTCCCTGTTGATGAAAAGACAGGAAAACCGATTAAGCCGAAAAGTGGTCAGTGGCTATTGACTCATAGCGATAGTAGTGGCGGACAAAATCAGAAGATTCAGCCTATGTCCAGTACATTCGATAGCACACCCACATTAAGCGCAATTAACGATACCAGAAACGAGATCTTGAAACAGTGCTTTGTTCCGATGCAGTACAGTTCCGAGGGTGGAGGAAGCACAGGGATTGCTTCGAGTCTTTCTTCCGGGTGGGATGCAACTGCGGTAGATGCGGACAGAAAGCAACAGCTTATTGAGGGTGCGGTAAGAGAAGAACTGATTCTGATTTTGAAAGCAATCAGTCTGGCGGATAAGAAATATTTGCCGGAGGATGACCCGCTGAGAAGGATTCATTCTTCTGATATAGATTTGAAGTTTACCCGGAGACAGAATTGGGATATTGCGACAAAGGCGAATGCTTTCGCTACGCTTGTTTCTCATGGAGTACATGGACGGCACGCACTGAAAACAGCAAATATGTTTGAGGATGTGGAGCAGGTATATCTGGATTCCAAAGAGGGAATTGAACAGTATCAGCAGAAGCAATATGGCGAGGAAGAAACGAGCGACAGAATCATGCAGGATTCTTCCGACCAAGCAAAAAACAGTCCGATGATAGGAAGCCCGAGAACGGGCGATGCACAGCCGATGGAATAGGTGGTGAATTGAAATGTTTGATGGGATGTCGTTTGATGAACTCAATTCATTGCTTGCCAATAAAAGAAGCATGAGTTTTGAACAGTTTTTCGGCGAGATGGAATTATCCGATGATGAAATACAGCAAAGGATAGAACTTGCGGAAAAGTTGGAAGATGGCTTTCTGTTCGTTTTGGCACTGCTATTTACCATGCAACAGTACAATGAAGTGAACTGGGAGCGGGCAAGACAGGAGTATGAAAACCGGTACCTGTCCGCTCTTGCGGGATATGTGACCATTACGCCTTATATCCGCCAGTACGTTCGGGACATGTCGTATGACATTATGGATTCCACAAAGAAGCATCAGTCGGAATACTACTATTATTCCCCAGACAGGGGAAAATTCATGGCGGAATGTGAAGCCAACACAACCCGGTCGTATCAATGTAATGAGGACGCCATAGCGCAGGGAAAGACCATGAAGCGGTGGCTGACGATGGGGGATAAGAGAGTCCAGACAACTCATAAGGAAGTTGGCGGTACATCAAAACCGATAGGCGAACCGTTCTATGTGGGCGGATCGCTTTTGCTATATCCTCGCGATTTTTCACTCGGGGCCAGTGCGGAACAAACCGCCGGATGCCGGTGTTCAATAGAATATTACTGATAACAGCAGTCGGGAAACCGGCTGTTTTTATATGTCGGAGATGACATAAAAGCACAACTGTCCAGAGAAGGACAGACGAAAAATAACACAAATTCTAATAGGCAGAGAAGCCGAACTCTAAACACAGAAAGGTAGGAAAGAACAATGAAGTTTATGAACAATCATTACGGACAGTCGCATATTTTTGGACGCTCCAGATGTAAAATGCCAATGAACCTTCAGCTTTTTGCAGAATCTCCCGGAGGTGATGGAGGCGAAACGGGGAATGACGGTGACAGCGGAGATGGCGGAAGCGGAAGCGAAAAAGCTCCATCGGTTGAAGAACTCCTTGCGCAATTGGCGCAGGAAAGAGCCACAAATGCACAGAACAAAGCAGCACTTGACAAGGCGTTAAAAGAAAAAGGTGAACTTACCAAAAATCTTCGGGCAAAAATGTCAGCAGAAGAACAGGAAGCCGAGGCAAAGAAAGCCGCCGATGAAGCCAAGGACGCACGGATTCAAGAGCTTGAATCAAAGTTTCGTATGATGGACTACAGCAAGCGTTATATGGGAATCGGCATGGATGAAAAAACGGCTGAAACACTTTCTGAACTGACTGGCGAGTTGTCAGATGCAGATAAGTTCTTTTCTGCTCTTGATAAATTCATGAAATCAAAAATCAAGTCTGCCGGAGAAGATGCGATTCAGGAACTTATTAAAAAGAACCCTGAAATTAAATCGGGAACCGGAGACAGTGAGAAAAACGCATTGGCGAAGGAAAAGGCGAAAGAGGCGGCTCATCGCCATACCGGAGCCAATATGGACATTTTAAAACATTATATTCCAGGAGGTATGAATTAACATGGCAAGAGGCGATATGTTATTTGAATCCGTCGATATCGGCGGACAGGTTGAGATTCTGAACCGGTCTCCGTTTGAAGGAGTACCTATGACAATTGATTTTACATCCGTATCCACAACAGATCCGGATAGTGGTGAAAAGGTAGTTCGTGCAGGTATGCCGATTTCTGCTGCGGGAGCAGAAGTTAAAACAACTCCGTGGACTGGCGCGGTTGGGATTCTTCTGCATGATGTGTATGAATCCAGACCGCAGGGAACCATTCTAAAAAGGGCTTACATTAACAAGACAGCGGCTCAGGCAAATGCAAGCGTAACCTATGACGCAACACTTGAGGGGATGCTCCCGATGATTGTATTTGAAACGGGAAAATAATGGACTCTGGATTAATTTCAATTCCTGCCGCCAGCCAGAGTCTATATGAAAAGTCGGTAGGTGACATGATTGAACCGGGAATGTATGTCCGTGGAGATGGTTCTGTGTTCGGAACTTTTAAGTATGTAACCGGATACACAGGATTTAACGGTTCTGTATCGGAAGAGCAGGAAGGATATTTCTTCCCGTTCGACCTTAATAAATCCGGAACCAAAATGACATTCATCAAAAACGGAAAACCCGGGAAAAAAGATATTAACTATGAAGAGAGCAATGTGTTCCGAGTTACTAAGAACGACACATTTGAAGTCTTGGTAGATGGAAAGAGCGTTGCTGTTTTTAATTTCAGAAATGCAAGATTTGAAAAAGAGTAAACCGGTATCCGATTGAGGATAGCCGCTGACCCCTAACAGTTATGGGGTAGAAAGGAGAAATATGAGACTTACAGATGTTTTTGATTCTGAAGCCGTTGCTTTAAACAGAACAGAAGTTGAAAGCAATCGGATTCCTTTTATGGGGCAGGCTTTCTTTCCAAACAGAAAGAAAGTTGGACTGTCTATTAAATGGTTGAAGGTAAATAAAGGGCTGAATGTGATGCTCAATACCTCCAACTTTGATGCGATCCCGACAATTCGTACCCGGGAAGGATTTAAGATGGAAAATACGGAAATGGTATTTTTCCGCGAATCTATGCACGTAAAAGAAGAAGATATGATGGAGATTATGCGGGCGCAGGATTCGGGAGACCCGTATGTAAATGCTGTTCTGGATTCCATCTATGACGATACGAACAGACTGATTGATGCGGCTGATATTGCGGCTGAAAATATGCGTATGCAGCTTCTCGCTACGACAGACGGAACACCGAAAATTTCTATCGGTACATCCGATAATATGATTCACACATACAATTATGACCCGGAAGGAACCTATGCTTCTAAACATTATATGGAACTGACCGGAACCGATACATGGGACAAACCAGCCACAGCAAAACCGTTGTCTGATATCAGAGAAGCCACAAAGTATCTTCGTAGTATCGGCGTGACACCTCAGTATGCGCTTATGACCAGCAAGACCTTTGATTATCTGCTTGAAAATGACCAGATTAAGGCTGCTATGGTTACGATTATGGGAACTCCTGTGAACTTCCTTGATACCGCAACCGTAGAAGATGTATTCCGAAGAAAAACAGGACTGATTCCTATGCTGTACGACAAGATGTACATTGACTACACCGGAGCAGAAAAGAATTTCTACCCGGATGACAGAGTTACCATCATTGGAAGTAATCAGCTTGGAAACACATGGTATGGAACCACGCCAGAGGAAAGAACACTGATTGGCGATCCGTCTGTTGATGTATCTGTTCTCGATCGTGGCGTTGCGATTGCGGTTAAGACAGAGGCTGGCCCGCCGGTAAAAGTCCTGACATCTGTTTCTCAGCTTGTGATTCCGTCTTATGAAGGAATGAACAGCACTTACGTTATTAACGTGAAGGGAGAATAAGCAATGATTTTTAACCATCGCGTAAAAAGGAATGGAGTGTACTACGAAGCCGGACAGGAGGTTCCGATGGATGATGAGAGAAAAGAATCATTGGAAACCGACCAGACGTTTGATGAAGACCAGACATCGGAATCTACATTTTTAGAAGATGAAGTAGCAACTCCAAAAAGAGGAAGACCAAAAAAGACAGAATAAAGGAGAGTGAGCAGTGTGGAACAAGAATTATTGCAGGATTTGAAAGATTATCTTGGAGATGATTACGATGAAAGTAGTGAGTCCGCGCTGCTCATTTGCATAAAGCGGGCAATTAATTCATTCAAAAACAAAAGAGAATATCCAGACAGCTATTCAGAAGCGATAATCGAAAAGGATATGAAGAAAAAATATTCCTGCATCTGGGACGATGTGTTGTATTGGTGTAATATGCAGGGATATGAATTTCAGACGAGTCATTCAGAAAACGGAACAAACCGTTCCTGGAAAAGCGAGGATGAAATTTACATATTTCATGGGATTTTACCAATTGCCCGTATTATTTAAAGACGGTGCGTGACAATGTCCTCCCGCGTTGTTGCAGGGTTTCAGTATTAGAGGTGGTAGGGGAACTGAAAGCTTTAAAGGGAGAAATTGGGAATAATGAGGTGTTTAGTATATGGGATGTGAAAATAATTGCATAAATGAACACCGTTTTAGACAGATTGAGGATGATTTAAGAGAGTTAAAGGATAAAAATTCCAGAGATCACAAAGAATTCTATGATCGCATTGAAAAAAATGAAAAGGATATGGTGGCATCAGAGAGCGATAGAAAACATATCAACGCAAAACTGGATAAGATCGACATAAATGTTGAAACGCTTATGCAGAAACCTGCTAAAAGATATGAAAATGTCATCATAAGCGTTTTGACCGCTCTATCAGGTGCTCTCGTAGGTTTTATACTAAACGGTGTTATTCCAATGTAATTAATTCCATTTCGGGAGGGAGATGGAATGAAATTAAGTTCAAAAAGTTTCTATAAAAATCTAATACAAGAGGAAGTTGATTTTTGCTTAAGGTACGCAAATCTTGATGAAAGAGAGCGCACCTTATTCTTATACAGAAATGATAAAAAATCGATTGAAGAAATCGCAGAAATTATGAACTGTAGCGTAAGTACAGTCAATAGAATTAACCGTACCTTGAACAACAAAATAAAGAAAGCGTCTCCTCTTTATTATCCGGGAATTTCAAAGGAATGGAAATGATGGATTTGTGACACTTTTTCGCCTTTTACTCGGCGCTATTGTGAAATGGTAAACCCCATGTTTCGGACTTAAAATAAAGGTATAGAAACAAGGGAGGCAATCATATGCAACCATATATGAATCCTTATTACTTCCAAAATAATCAGGCTTTTCAGCAACAGCAAATGTACAATCCAATGGCTCCATATCAGGACAGACTTGCTCAGTTGCAATCTCAGTACAATCAGCAGCCACCATACAATCAGATGGCTCAACAGGCACAGCCGATTGGACTAAATGGTGAGGTGGTAGACAGTATTGACGTTGTAAAGGCAAAGAATGTGGATATGTCAGGCAACGTGACCTTTTATCCGAAGTCTGATATGACAGAGATTTACACGAAACAGCTACAGGCAGATGGTACAAGTCGAATTGTGACATATCGAGCTATTCAGCCGGAAAGCGAATCGCAGAAAGAGCAGAAGCAGGCATCCGTTGATATGAATACCATTAACGGAATGTTTGGTCAGTTGCGGATGGACTTGCTGAATGAAATTTCTGATTTAAAAGATTTGGTAAATTCCATGTCACATACACAGGCTACCAAGAATGTGAGAGGAGGAAAACAAAATGATGTCTCCTAATGCACAGCAAATGGTTATGAACATGATTCGTAACAAAATGGGTAATAACCCTGTAATGAAAAACGCATTACAGATGATGGAAAAAGGCGATAGCGCCGGATTGGAAAATTTGGCAAGAAACCTTTATAAAGAAAACAATCTCGACATTGATAAAGCGATTGAGCAAGTCAAGAGTCAGTTTGGAATAAAATAAATCCGCTACAGTTTAGCAGACAGCCCGGGATGTCTCTAATTGTAAATATATTGCAAAAGGAGACAACAAAATAATGATGAACTCAGGCATGAGCGCAGCAGACGTCGCTGTATTAAGCGGCGCGACTAACCGTGGCTGTAATGATGGTTATGGCTTTGGTGGAGATGGATGGGGATGGATTTGGATTCTCCTGATCTTCGGAATCTTCAACGGCGGCTGGGGTAATGGCTTTGGCGGCTGGGGCGGAAATGGTGTAAACGGTTCTGGATTCCAAGGGTACGCAACACGTTCCGATATCAATGAGGGATTTGCATTCAACACTTTACAGAGAGATGTAGATGCTATCCAGCATGGAATTTGCGACAGCACCTATGCATTGACAAATGCTATCAACTCCGGATTCTCCACAGCAGAGCTTTCCAGATGTAATCAGCAGGCGGCATTGATGCAGCAGCTGAACAACATTCAGTTCCAGAATCAGGACTGCTGCTGCCAGACACAGCGAGCACTTGAAAGAGGCTTTGCTGATGTGAATTACAACATGGCAACACAGGCTTGCGATACCAGAAATACCATTCAGAACACTACAAGAGATATTCTGGAAAACAACAACAGCAACACCCGTGCAATCCTTGATTTTCTTACTCAGGATAAGATCTCCAGTCTCCAGGCTGAAAACCAGGCACTTAAATTCCAAGCAAGCCAGAGCGCACAGAACGCTTTCATCACGGCTAATCAGGAAGCGCAGACTGCGGAACTTATTCGCAGACTTGGGGCAGATTGCCCGATTCCTGCCTACGTGGTTCCGAACCCGAATTGTTGCTATGGTAATCCGGTAGGTGTTGGATACTACGGAGCATATGGTACAAACTACAACAACGGTTGCGGATGTAATTCTGGTTGTTGCTAAGTAATTCACCGAAAGGTTGACTAAATTCTAAGAGGTGGGTTACGGCTCACCTCTTATTGATTATGAGAGGTAAGAAATATGGCTTGTAAAACAGTATGCAAACTTTGCAATAAGCTTGTAATTTCAACAGCGGTGGCATTTACTGGCGGTAATCTGGTAATTACTCTTCCGGCTGGAAGTTACACAAACGGTTGTAAATATTGTATCGTTATTGCACAGGCAATTCCTGATACAACTACAATAAACGCTCCGGTTGTTATCCAGATCGGAACAGGGACAGAACAATATCCCCTTACGAAGTGCAATTGCACTCAGGTTACAGCGTGTGGCGTGAGAACCCGTACAAAGTATTGCACGGTGGTTTCTACAAACGCAACAGGTGGCACATTTAAGCTTCTTGGAAAACCGTCATGTGCTCCAGATAATAGCTTGACAGTGATTGACGGAACTGCACCAACGCCACCGGCTGCCGAAGCAGTGGCGGCAGTAGCTACAAGAAAGGGGGATAAGTAATATGCACGAATATTCAAAGAGAATCGGAGAGCATATTAAGTCCTGCTATTCCGACTTTAACAAAATGAACCGTGAGGAACTGGACGAGCTGAAAGCATGGGCTTGTGTTATGAAAGATCTTACGGAGTACGACATAAATAAGCGTGGAATCGAAGCTATGGACGAAGCGGAACAGGAAGAAAAGTTCTACGGTCGCATGGGATACCGTGGCAGAGATAGCAGAACTGGTAGATTTGTTCACCGTTCCGGCAGAGGGCGTTCCGCAGGGTATGCGCCGTATCCGTATCTCCACATGATGGAAGATGGCATGGATGATTACGATATGTACGATGAAATGCCTTATCCAATGACCGGATACCGTATGGGATATACAGACGGTAACAGGGGCGGAAACATGGGAAACTCTTCATCCTCTGGCTCTTACTCAGGCAATTACGGCGGTGGGAATAGCCGTTCTGGGCATGAGGGTATGAGACAGCCGTCCAGATATGGCGAGTCTTATGACCGGTATAAAGACAGCCGGAGGCATTACACGGAAAATCCCACGCCAGAATATCAGCAGAAGATGAAGGAAAACGCAGATGAAGTGTTTGACGACATCGAGGAATTAGCTAAGAAGATGTATTCTGAGGCGGACGCAAATGACAAAGCTAAGTTCAAACAGAAAATGACACAGCTTGTTCAGAACATGAAATAACATTGAATACGAAAAGGGCTGACTTCTTATGAGGTTGGCTCTTTTTGATATAGATTGGCGGTGATGACATGATAGATGAATTTTACATGAATGGTTTGCGGTGGAATGTACGGTGGACAAATTCAGCAGACCCTATACTCGCGGACAGAACCGGTAATTTGAGCGTAGCCGTCACCGATCCAGATACCATGACCATTTATCTGTCAAATAAACTCCGTGGAGAATTTCTCACAAGAGTAGTTCTTCACGAGTTGAGTCATGCGATGATGATAAGCCATGGATATTTAGAGCAAATACACAGATATTGCAAGAAACGATATTGGATTGAAATGGAAGAATTGATTGCAAATTTGATAGCGGACAGGGCTTATGAGATATTCCAGAGAGCCTATGACATTGTTGGAGACGAGGCGATTCGTTTTGTTCCTTACGAGTTGGAAAGGATGGTGGCATAAATGCAAAATCATAGATTGTTAAAATTTACCGTCACCGGTCAAAAAATATCGAAAGACAAGTCCTGTGATTTTTCCGGAATTATCAAGGGAACAAGCGGATATCTGTACGCAAGTTTTCTTTTTTCGAAAGAGTGGAAAGGATGCAAAGTGGCGGCATCCTTTTATTGTTTGAATAAGGAATACGCTGTCCCTGTTATCAATTCGCAGTGTGAAATTCCCAAAGAAGCTTTGGTGTGGGATAGTTTTGAAGTAAAACTCACAGGCGCAAAAGAAAACTTTAAAATCACGACAAGCAAAGAGAAAGTAACACAGGAGGAATGAAATGGCAACTGCGGACGAAGTTTTAAAAGAAATGGATAACGTATCGGAAACCAATAATGATTCTCCTGTCTGTATCATTGACCCGGAGACTCGAACAATCACAGTTCCGCCAGAATATCAGCTTTTGGGAGTTGAAAGTGATGAAAAGGTCGAACGCTTATATTTTCAGTGTCCAAAGATTGTCGGTGATAATGTTGATTTATCACAATTAATATTGTTTATTAACTACCAAAACGCCGGACAGGAAATTGATGCGTATAAAATCACAGATGTTGAAACCGACGGAGATAATATTACTTTTTCTTGGTTGTTAGACCGGAAAGTTACGGCTTATAGAACAACACAGCAAAACAAACTTGGTTTCTCATTTTGCGCACAAAAAGCAGATGGGGACGGAACACTTACGCAAGAGTGGAATACGACCGTTAATACGGAATGCAGTGTCCTTGAAGGACTGGAAGCCCAAGAACATATTGAGGAAGAAAATTCTGCTGCTATTGCACAGATCTGGGCGGCAATTGATGAGCTGAAAGCCGGTGGCGGAGGAAGCGGCACACCCGGGAAAGATGGAGTTGGAATTGACAGGATAGAAAAGACAAGCACACAAGGACTTGTCGATACATACACAATCTATCTGACAGATGATAGAACCTATACATTCACCGTCACGAATGGAGCCAAGGGAGACAAGGGCGATAAAGGTGACAAGGGCGATCCCGGCCAGACCGGAGCAACCCCGAACATCCAGATCGGAACCGTACAGACGCTTGAACCTGGACAGCAGGCGACAGCGAGCATGAGTGGCACGCCGGAGAATCCGCTGTTGAATCTGGGGATTCCAAAAGGAGGGGGGTCTGTAGATCTGGCACAGATAGAGCAGGCTGTGAACGGTTATCTGGAAGAGAACCCACCTTCCGGCATGACCGCAGAACAGGAGCAACAGCTTAACCAGAATACCACTGATGTTGCTGATTTAAAGAGTGCTTTGGGAAACATTAATGAAAATGGTATATCATCGAAAATAATGGCTGGAATAATTAACTTAAATATGGCAGATATGCAGAATAAACACAAAGCAAAGGGTGCGCTTGGTTTTTCTGTGTTAGATGACCAATTAGAAAAAAATGTGTCCAAGTATATTCTGGAAAACGGTGAAAAGATAAATGGAGTACCAGCGACACGTGAAGAAATTAAGGATTATCTTCTGAATCGAGACAATTGCTTAAAGCGTGGCGCATTGCATAAAAATGGAATATATCTTGTCGATTCAGACGAAGTCCCGGTTGAAATCAGAGGAATAGGGACTCATCTCTTGACTGCATATACTAATATGCATACGGCTGAAGCGATAAAGACATTAAAATATTATGGCATTAACTGTATAAGGATAAGCGTATATATCGAGGATAGGTATGATACTGCTCCGGCTTCTGGAAGCTCTGGAACACTTTGGAAAGGTTATTTAAATGATGCTTCGAATATAAAAACAGAAATTGAAAAAATTGTTGATATATGCATAGAACAAGGGCTATACTGCATTCTCGACTGGCATGTTATGAGCGGCGGGGGCGGTGGAGGGGCTTCAGATTTACACCAGACCGAAGCAACAGAATTTTTCACATATTATGCGCAGTTATATGCTGATACACCGAATGTATGGTATGAGTTTGCAAACGAGCCATTCCAGACAACGTACACGGATCTTGCAAATTTTGTTTCCAGTATGAGGTCAATAGTAAAAACATATGTGGATAATCCTGTAATGTTTACGGGAGTTGGAAGAGGAGGGGGAGTTAAAGAAACATATTCTGCACTTTCTTCGCTTGGGATTGATGACGTGTTTGTGAGCTTGCATAGTTATGGGACAAGTTATCAGGCTAATTTTACATCTTTGCGCAATGAGGGCATTCCAGTATGCACAACCGAGTGGGGGATAGGCGCTGAAAACGGAGAATTGACCGAAGGTATGATTGGACTTGCTAAAGGAAATTTGGAGTATCTGCATACTGAAGGCATCCTGCAATGCATATGGAAATTTACAGATCAGGAAAAAGCAAGCAACTGGGGAATTTTGAAGCTGAGAGACAATACGCCCAACAGCGAATATTATTCGCATGGTGGATATATTGATGAACTCGACTTATCGGAAAAAGGGGAGATCCTGTTAGGCGCCTTCTGCGATTATGCATTTAGTGACTGGATTGAGCGGTTAACAGTTGCTGCTGACAGATGCATAATTACTTATAACCTTATTGGAGTATCATCAAGCAACAACGCAAAAGTCGTAAAAGAAGGAGAGAGCTATAGCGCAATTCTTTCTTTTTTAGAAGGATACAACGATATTCAAACGATATCAATTACTATGGGTGATAGCGATATAACTTCCACGGCATACAATACTGATACGCACGCTATTAATATAACACACGTATCGGACGATATCGTTATTACGGTGACAGCTATTAGTAATCCCGATATCGTCCGGTATCCGCTTAAGAATGGCATTTCTAATTTTACGGATGGAACGAAACTTACTGTTTCGGGTGGGAATCATGTAAAGCTAGAGCGCGGTACGGCTTTTAATGGATTTGCCAATATTTCAGATTACGAAAGAAACAGTAATAATCCCACGGCAAATACCAGCGCAGTGAATAATCTTCCCGCGTTTGCAAATGTGCAGTCTGGGGATAATGTAAAAATTAGGCTAAAAAATATATCCATATCAACAACCTCTGTAAGTGGACATAATTATTTTTCTTTTGGTGTCAGAACTGCAAATGCGAGTATCACAATTCCAAATTTTAGTATTGGAGACCAAATGACTTATTCCAATTACGATGAAGGGATAAACGTTGATGCGACAATAGACGATACAGTTGGCTGTGGTTGTGTATTTATTTATTTGTCGGATAACGGATTAAAAACAATGGAGTTTGATGTAGAAATTACAGTTAATGGCATCAAGTGGGTATAAGAAAACCAAGGCAGATGATACATATAAGATTTAGCTGGAGGAGGCGAAACAATAAACATGGATGCAGAACTAAAAGAATACATGAACGTAGTAAAACCTGCGATTGCCAGTGCGATCATTAATAAAGGTGGAAGTGTAGAACCTGATGACAGCCTGAATGATTACGCTACACGTATTTCGGCGATTCCGAATGATGTATATCCGGCTGAGACATTGCCGGTGCAGACCGGAGCGCATGACATGTGCAAGGCCGGAGAGTACATGGTCCGGACGGACGGAACTGTGAAGAAATGTATTCAGGATACCAATTTCAGTCCGGATGAATATCCTCAGGCGTGGGAGGATGCGTCATGAGAAGCCCAGTAAGAGATCGTCAAAAAATTTGGTTTTCATCTATAACAGAGCATAACGAGGGTATCAGTACATGGATTGAATATGGAAAACCAATCATGAAGAAAATGACCGTTAGCACAGGTGTTGGACAACCCGGGCAGATATCGGCTGGACTTGTAGTCGATTATGACCGTGAAGTCGTGAATTACGACCATAGCTTTACGCAAACGGAAGGAAATGCTGTGTGGGTGGATGTGGTTCCGAAGTTAAATGAAGATGGCAGTCTTGTAATGAGTGATGATGGCGTAACACCTGTCACACCGCCGGATTATTGGATAAAACAGATTTTTCGGACACAGAAAGGAAATGTTGATGTGTTTGGAATTAAGCGGTATGGAGGGAACCGGTGATGAAGATTGTAATTGATACATCTCTTGATATAGGCGACTACATATATCGAATTGAGTATTATAACGAAAAACTGGATACAGATATAGAAAGCATTGGTCAAGTTGAGATATACGGATTTTCTATAAACAAAGATGGAATATGGATTGAAAACAATGAATTTGGTGAATGTTGCGCAAGGATTGACGATATTGACAGCGGAAAACAGGATGATTATGGATTTGCGTATTTTTCTTCCAAAGAAAAGGCATTTCAGTTTATAGAGGAATATCGCAATGGCAAAGCGAACAATTAACATCAATTTATTTTCTCAAAAGTCCATCCAGAACGCCATAAAGCAGATAGAGCAGTACCGGGATGATTTGCCGAGGAAATGCCAAGAGATATGCCGGAGACTCTCGGAAGAAGGAGTGCGGGTAGCTGATGCGGCTATCAATTCCGTACCGATTGGAAAAACTATCACACTTACAACCGACATCAATCCATCAAAGATGGGATGTCAGGCCATTATGAAAATGACTGGGCGGGAAACGCGGACGGAAGATGGAAGAATTTTCTATACCGCACTCGCCATTGAGTTCTCTGCTGGCGTGCGCTATGCAAGCACAGCTAGTCCACGCGCAAGTGATTTCGGAATGGGAACTGGTACATTTCCTGATTCTAAGCACAGTTGGCAGATGGATGGCTGGTACTACTTGGGGGATGACGGAAACTGGCATCATTCTTTCGGTGTGCAAGCAAGTCACCCTCTTTATTCAGCGTCAATGGAAATGCGACAGAAGATTGACTCAATTGTAAAGGAAGTGTTTGGATAATGCTTACGGTAAAAACGATAGTAGAAAATACGTTCTCCAAATGGGGCGAAGCGATAAGCGCAGAGGTTGGGGATAATTACTCAATGGAAAATAGTTCCGTTATCAATAGCCTTCCGTATGCGAGTCTTTACTTCCTTGGGCTTCCAGGGAACTCATATGATTTAGAAGGAGACGAGGGAACCGTCATTCCGACTTTACAGGTGGATATCTACACCAATGGGCAGAGAGCACTGACAAAAGCATATGAGATTGATGAAATATCACATGCTGTGCTTGCCGGAATGGGATACCGGCGTATTTATGGATGCGAACTCATACAGTCAACAGACCCGTCAATTAAACGCCTAGTATCAAGATACAGCAGAGTAATTGGATTTGGAGATTCACTTTAAAAACACCGGGGAAACCCGTTGTTATATAGAAACTATTAACGGGAGCCGAAAGGCTCTTATTTTTATAGAAAGGAGCACAGACATGTTAGACGAGAGAGTTTATAAGATTCTGAAGTACATTGCCCAGATTGTTCTTCCGGCAGTTGGTACACTGTATTTTGCGCTGGCTGGCATTTGGGGATTTCCGTATGGGGAAGAGATTGTCGGAACCATTACGGCGGTCGACACATTCCTTGGCGTATTACTTGGAATCAGTACAGCAACGTACAACAAGAAAAATAGTAGCAACTCTGAAACCACAGCTAAATAAGGAGGTGCTCCAAATATCTCCCGGACGCAGGGTTAGAGCGTTGGCAATTTAAGACCGGCTACCAGAGTGGTAGTCGCTGACCTTAAAAAACATAGAAAGGTAGGAAAGAACAATGGCAGATTTAACTACATTAGGTGTAACTTTCGGCTACGGCGTAGAAACTACCGCCGGAACAAAACCAACAACATTTAAACAGATGCACAGGTGTAATTCCATCGGTGGAATTTCTCTGGAAACAGAGCAGATTGATGTATCTGCTTTGGAAGATTATATCACACAGTACGCCGCAGGACGTCAGGATACAGGCGGTACGTGGGAAGTTACGTTTAATATGAGTTCGCAGACGATCGAGGAAATCGAAGCTCTTTATGGAGCGGCATCGACGGCAAAAAAAGGAGGGAAAGGGGTTTGGTTCCAGGTTCAGTTCCCAGATCTTTCGGACGCATTCTTTATTATTGCGGAAACAGGACGCGCAATTCCTCTTCCAGAGATTGCACAGAACGAAGCGGCAACTATTCCGATCACGCTTGTAATTTCCGAGTACAAAGGACTTGATACAAAGGTGGTGTGGTCTCCGGGGGAATAGAAAGTCTCTCCGGATTATCGCTTGACGGAGTAGGCGAAGATTTAGAAAGCGAAACAACAATTGAATAAATAGCATTAAACGGGAGGGATAATATGTTTTCATTTACAGTAAATGGCAAAGAATACAAGGTAAAATACGGATATAGAGTCCTGTGTAATTCAGATCTGATCGATAAAGTAACCGCCATCGGTCAGGAAAACAATGGATTTAAAGGAGCCATGAAAACCGTAGCAGAATTGATTCTGGCAGGTCTCCAGAAATGCCATAAGGACGAATTTGGATATGAAACCGAGAGTGAAGAAGAAACTGCATTAGCAAAGGTATATGACCTTATGGACGAATATGAAGAAGAGTCAACAGAAGAAAATCCACAAAACGGATATACGCTGTTTGATGCTTGCCAGAAGGAGCTGATGAAGAACGGTTTTTTATCCGAAATGACGAAGCGAGCAGCGGAGAACGCCAAGGAACAGGATGCTACGGTGATTCCGCAGGATCACAAGCCAAAGAGAACTGCTTAAGTTTTTCTGAATCATTTTATCAAAATGTACTTCCTCAGTATCTCTCAATCGGCGTTCCGGAAGAAAGAATTCTTGATGGAACGCCAAATGATTTAAAGCCATATATGGATGCCTACAAGTTAAAACAGGAGATTCTTGACGAAAATATGTGGCGTTCCAATATGTATACATTGAATGCGGTATATGTTGCGATAAGCATGGCATTCAGCGGCAAAAAGTCCAAGGCAAAATATATGGAAAAGCCAATTTTACAGGAGGAAAAAGAGAAGAAAAAAGAGGAAGCTCTTACGGAAGAAGAAGCGAAAAAGCAAAGAGAAAACATATTGAATATGTTGCAGATTATGCAAGTTAATTTTAACAATACGCATAAAAAAGATAAGTCGGATTAGTGTCACGGCTAATCCGATTTTTTCCGGCTATCAAATGGATGGTAGCCGCTAACCTCAAAAAATTGGAGGTGGTTATGTGCCTGACGGAACAGTTGACAATTTAAATATACAGGTGTCAGCGGATGCCGACCAAGCGTCGAAATCGCTGAACAGCCTTGTGTCGACATTGAACTCCGTAGATCGAGAGTTTTCAAAGAACATTTCCGGACTCAGGAAGTTTTCAAAAGAAATTGGAGTGTTGTCCAGTTCGCTGAAAACATTAAGCGGAATAAAAATATCATCTCCTGACTTATCAGGAATGACAAAGCTCATAGATACGCTTAATAAATTCGATGCGGGTAAAGCAAAGAGTGCGGCGGATGGAATAGAGAGCGTTGCAAAGTCCTTTGGTGACTTATCAAAAACAAATTTCAACGACTCCGGAATAAACAAGACGCTCAGAGCGGTGAATAAACTGTTTAGAGCAGATTTTGGTAAGTTCAATCCGGATGATTTTCAAAAGATCACAAATTCTATTTCGGCACTTGGGAACATGCCGGATGTGTCGTCGAGTGTTAATCGTTTTGTATCTTCGTTGTCAAGACTTGCCAATGCAGGAGAAAAAACCGGTCAAAGTGCTTCTGGGCTTGCCAATCTCGGAAGACAGTTAAAGAAAACCGTAAAAACATTCTCTAGAATAAAATCTATAGATTCAGATGTAAACTCTTTTGTATCATCAGTATCACGACTAGCAAATGCAGGCGGAAAAACAGGACAAACCGCTTCTGGGCTTAGTGCATTATCAAAAGAAACCATTGAATTCTTTAAGGCAATGCAGAATGCGCCGAAAGTCAGCGAAAATACAATCCGAATGACTCAGGCATTGGCTCAGTTGGCAACCGCCGGAGGAAAGGTTGGAACATCCACCAATACCATAACTTCAGCTTTTAACAAATTATCATCAGTTGGAAGCAAAACCATGTCGGTGATGAGGAAAGTGGCAAGCGGAATCACGTCGGCGTTTAAACAGATCGGGAACTCTAGTAGTGGTCTGACAAAGGCTCAATTTAGTTTAGGCAATCTGTTAAAGACGGCGGTTGGTTTCCGGTTGGGATATGGACTGTTGAATTTTGGAAAACAGGCGTTTGAACTTGGTTCCGATATTACGGAGGTTGAGAACGTTGTAAACGTCGCATTTGGAAACATGGCTTCACAGGCATATGAATTTGCATCTACAGCAAAAGAGCAGTTTGGTCTATCTGAATTGGCTGCATTAAATTACGCCGGAACCATGAAGGCTGTTCTGAATTCTTCTGGTGTTGCGCAGGATGCAGCTGCTGAAATGTCTACCTCTCTTGCTGGTTTGGCTGGAGATTTAGCATCATTCTATAATATCAGCCAGGATGTTGCGTGGGATAAGATAATGAGCGGCATGGCGGGAGAAGTGGAACCGCTTAGACGCCTGGGAATAAATCTTTCAGTCGCCAATCTTGAAGCTTATGCTTTGTCGCAGGGAATTACCGAGTCTTACCAATCCATGACTCAGGCGGAACAGGTAATGCTTCGGTACAATTACCTGATGGCGCAGACAGCACAGCAACAGGGGGACTTCGCCAGAACAAGCGGATCGTTTGCCAACCAGTTGCGTCTTCTTACTCTTAACTTCCAGCAGCTTGCAGCCACAATCGGACAAGGATTTATTGCTGCGGTTCTTCCTGCTATTCAAGCATTGAACGCATTAATGTCTGTACTGCAAAGAGCGGCAGAAGCGTTCCGGGATTTCATGTATGTCCTTACTGGATATGATGGGAAAGGATCACAGAGCGGAATCGTAAGCGAATTGCAGGGAATGGAGGGTGCGTCTTCCGGATTAGAAGACGTTTCCGGAAGTATGGACGATACTACGGACTCTGCCAAAAAACTTAAAAAGGCACTGTCTGTATTGCCGTTTGACCAATTGAACCAATTAACTGACAATACTCAGGATGCAGGAGGTGGTGGAGGAACCGGTGGCGACGACATAAACGTTCCGGGTTCCGGTATCGGAAACGTAGATAGCATATATGACGCACTTGGCAGCAATAAATTGCCGAATGCGATAAATGAATGGGCGGAAAGAATCCGAAAAGCTTTTATTGAACATGACTGGAACGACCTTGGAAAAGAAATCGCATGGGGAATCAATAAAGGTTTACAGGCGATTTATGACGTTATCAACTGGGATAATGCGAAAAAGAAAATCATCCCGTTTATTAATGGATTTACTCAGACATTCAACAGTCTTGTGGACGCAATCGACTGGGACTTACTTGGTCGAACTGTAGGCGCAGGTATAAACACCGTAGTCAATACCTTTAATCAGTTATTTGGCGAAGATGGAATAGATTTTGCACTGATAGGGTTTAAAATATCCTCTGGACTTCGAGCGGCTATTGATGAAATAAATTGGCTTGAATTGGGAAAAGCTCTGGGAAATTACTTCATGATTTCGTGGGATACGTTCCTAGGATTTGTAAACAATATGTCAGTAGTCAATCTGGTAACAGGATTAAATGGATGGGAAGAATTAGGGCTTGCGATAGCAGATAGTATCAATGGGGCTTTTGAGTCCATCAGTTTAGAGGATATAGGTACTGCTATTGGGAAATTTGTAGCAGGAATCCTTGATATGTTAAGGAGCGCTATATCTAATATCGAGTGGGGGGATATAGCAACTGAAATAAAAAATGGATTATTCAACGCTTTAACTTCTGCTTCAAATAACGGAGAGAACAATAGTATATTAGCGGCAATGCTAGGCGTGGGAGCGGTAGCTATAATCGTGAAACTTCTTGAGCCGATTTCAAAAGCCCTTTCCGTTATTAGTGGAGTTGTTAATGGAATGAATTTTTCTGGACTTGCGACAGCGATTGCCGGAGTGAGCGGCCCGGCCGCTCTTCTGGTCGCAGGGTTAGCCGCTTTGGTGGGTGGATTAGCTGCTGTTTTTGCCAGCAATGAAGAGGTCAGAGAAGGGTTCTTTGATGCGACGGACGCAATTGTGGATAATTTTGAACCAGCCCTATCCTTTCTGACAGATGATATAATTCCGGATTTAAATAAAGGTTGGGAAAAATTCACCGATTTAATAAAACCACTTACTTCGTTTTTGAAAACTGCATTTACAAGTGTTTGGGAGGACATGATAAATCCGGCACTGTCATATTTTGGAAAAACAATATTACCCACAGTGATAAGCACCGCAAAAAACCTATGGAAGAATGTATTTGTACCTTTGGCTAATTTTATAGACAGTGTTTTGACTCCGGTATTCGAGATAGTGTCGGATGTATTGAAAATTTTATGGAAAACTATCATTGTTCCATTGTCCAAATTTATTTCAGGCGTATTCTCTTCGGCGTTCGAAGGAATAACTAAAATAGTCAACACTTTGGTTATTCCGGCTATCAACGAAGCGATAGACGTATTTCAATTTTTATGGAAGAACGTATTTTCTCCGATTATAAGTTTTTTGCGTTCTACGTTCGGACCTGCATTCGAAACTGTATTTAGTGGAATAGGAGATTTGATTTCGAATCTTCAAGGACTTTTCCAAGGACTCATTAATTTTATTACTGGAATATTTTCGAGAGATTGGAGTCAAGCATGGCAAGGAATTGTTGATGCGTTCAGTTCAATTATGTCTGGAATCGAAACGCTGATTAAAACTCCGATAAACGCCGTACTAAAACTGATTAAGAAATTTGTAAATGGAATAATAGGTGGCGTTAATTGGGTGCTTAAAAAAGTCGGTTCCGACAATCGATTAGATGTGTGGGAAGGTGTTTATTTAAAGAAGGGATCAGATGGACTTCCACAAAATACACTTGGCATAGTAAACGATCAGAGGGGGGCAACTTATCGTGAACTGATCGTGCCACCGAGTGGTCAGCCTTTTATCCCAAAAGGAAGAAATGTCATGTTACCACTACGGAAAGGCACGAAAATTCTTCCAGCAAATGAAACCAAAGAACTTATGCGATTTTCCGGTGTTCCTAAATTCTCCGGGGGAATCGGAGATTTTATTTCCGGCGCATGGAGCGCTATAAAAAACTTTACTGGTGACGTTTGGGATTACATAACGAATCCTGGAGACATTTTGAATGTAGCTCTTGATAAATTCGTAAGTTTTGGAGATTTATTTGAGCCTTGGATCGGACTTGCAGGTGGAATTGTAAACAAGACGTTTGATGGGATAAAAAATTATATCAAAGGTATATTTGATAAATTAATTCCAAAAGTCAATTACAATCCGTCCGCCGGAGTGGAACAATGGCGATCTCTTGCAGCAAAGGCGCTCCGCATGGAGGGGCAATATTCTCCGTCAAACTTAAACCTTATGCTGTTCCAGATGCAGACAGAATCCAGCGGAAATCCGAATGCAATAAACAACTGGGACATAAATGCCAAACGAGGCACACCATCAAAAGGTCTGATGCAGGTGATTGACCCGACATTCCGTGCGTATGCCCGTCCGGGATATAATTCAAATATCTGGGATCCTCTGTCAAATATGCTTGCTTCTATCCGGTATACGGTTAGGAGATACGGAAGTCTTGCGAGAGGATGGAGAGGACACGGATATGCAGAAGGAATAGGAACCATCACATTGTCTGACCTCATGGGCGGAATACCGTTCCTTGCAAAAGGTGGATTGATAACGAGTCCGACGCTGGCATTTACGGGAGAGAACTTCCGGAAAGAAGCTGTTCTTCCGTTGGAGAACCGAAGAACAATGGGAATGATTGCGGACAGCATCGTTAGTAATTCTTCCGGCGGATTAGGTCTTTCAAAGGCAGAAATCCAGCAGGCTGTAGCAGAGGGAGTTGTCATGGCTATGATGAACAATCAAGGAAATCAGCCGAATATCACCGTATACGCAGAATTGAAGACAGAAAATGATGAAGTTTTGGCACGGGCTGTCACAAGAGGACAACAGAAGATTGATTACCGGAATAATCCAACAATAAAATTTGGATATTGATTTTTACAAAAAATAGCTTTACAATATAACGTAGGTCAACTACCCATCACCTAAAGGTAATGGGTAGTTGACCACAAATATTGATAGTTCTAATTTTCCGTGATATGATTAAATAAATATATACTAAGGAGGAAATCGCTATGGCGAGAAGAAAACAACTATCGATAACCGAAAGAATTGCACAGGTAGAAGCGCAAATCATTCAAAAAGAAGAAGAACTGAAGGCTTTGAAAGCAGAACGCAAAACTCTGCTGGAAGAGAAGAAGAAAGAGGATATGGAGGAAATTTATCAAATCATTTCTGAGAGTGGGAAAAGCGTTGAAGAAGTGAAGGAGTTACTTTCGAGATAAGTGAGGTATAATTGAATATGAAAACGTGGAAATTAGTTTCGGGAATTTTATCCGTCGTATTGTCACTTGTGGTAATGTTTCAATCGTGCGCAGCTGGAATCGTCAATACAATGAGCGAAAACGGACAAGTCAGTGGTTCGGCAGGAGTTATTGTTGCGATAATGATGCTTGCGGGAGGAATAGTATCTATCGTAACCAGAAAAGGTGGAAAAGGCGGAAGCATTGCCCTTATCGTAGTTTTTGGAATAGCGACATTATTGGGATATGGACTTGCAGGAAACTTTTCCGATTTAAACATTTGGGCAACATGGTGCCTGGTGAATGTTGTGTTGGCGATTGTAGCATTAGTAAAATTCAAAGGGGAAAAAGAATAAGACATGTCAATGATAAAATGTCCTGAATGCGGGAAGGAAATCAGTGATAAGGCTTACATTTGCCCCAATTGTGGATATCCTATTTCGAATGCAGGAGCGCCAGTAGGTAAGGAAGAAAATATTTCCAACGAGAAATCTGACATGCTTACAGATGAAAATATAAAGTGCCCTGTTTGCGGAAGCCAATATTATGATGTTTCAAATGGTATTCCCATATACAAAAAGATATTTGAGCTATGGGCGCTCGGTTTTATACTTCCGAAAACAAGAGATAAATATAAAAATGATATGATTTATCATTGCAAAAAATGTGGAACTATTTGGGATAACAACAAAATAATTCAACAAGGAACTGACAAATCATTAAAAATCAGCCCTGCAATTCCTGTTACCATAGGCGTTTTAAGCATTTTATTTGCAGTGATTTTAGCGGCGATAGCATTTACGGTAGATCCGCTTTTTAAGGTTCTCCTTATGATTACTGCTTGTCTTATGTTGTCGGCTGGAGTTTTATCACTGATGTCAATAGGAAAACAAAACGTTGTTAATGCAAGCTGTATACTTTATCAAATATCAGGAATATTCTTTATTGCTATATTTTTATTGGGAAGAATGAACCTGATTCCGCTGTTAATAACAGTTGTATTTTTCTGGTGTATGAAAACTTATGAAAGAAAATTGAGCTGATTATGAGCATTCAGAATTTGTCTTTTATGCGGTAAGAAGTATATCAGGTAGTAAGTGAAATGGAGAATTTTATTAAAGGGTAATGATCAAAAAAGGGAATGTTGCAAAATCATCAATAATGGATGGTTGAACGACATTCCTTTTTTAATTTCAAAAACCTCTTGACTTTTGCCAGACATAAGTTATAATAGAATTATGCCAGACAAAAGAAAGGAAGGTGATTGTATGAGCCCTAGAACTGGCAGACCAACTGATAATCCGCGTCCAAACAAAATCAGCATACGAATTAGCAATGAAGATAAGAAGATTCTAGAAGATTATTGCGAACAAGAATCTGTGAACAAGACAGAAGCAATAAGCCGTGGGATTAAAAGATTGGAAAAAGACATAAAAAAAGAATGACCAGTCACTTTGGCGAGTAGTGGTCATTCTTAGAGGTCATCAGAAGTCTCCCTCTGATAAATCTATCATATCAGAAATTGAGACTTCTTTCAATAGCAAAATGAAAGGAGTAATTTTATGAAGAACATTGTTTTAAGCGAAATGCAGACACCTATTGAAATTGCATTGGGTGTAGACGACGAAGGTATGACTACAGCTCGAAAATTATATAATTTCTTAGAATTGCGACCTGCTAATTTCTCTCATTGGTGCAAAAGAAACATTACAGAAAATGAATTTGCAACAGAAAATGAGGATTTTGTGCGATTCGTCTTTGAAGACGAGACGCCTACAGGTGGAAAAATTCAACGTGAGGATTACAAACTCACCGCCCATTTTGCCAAGAAGCTCTCTGTTAAGGGTAACAGCGCAAAAGCTGAGCAGGCTAGAGAATACTTCACTCGGATTGAGGAAAAGGCAAAGCAGCACGCCATTGACCGCACCCAGCTTTCCCCGCATACCCAGGCTCTTATGGCTTTGACAGAATCCATTGCAAGAACTGAGTTGGAGCAGAAACGGCAGGCCGAACAGATTCAGCGGCTGGAAGATACCCAGCACACGCTTGTAGAAACTTTCCAGCACGCATCCGGGATCGAGGATTTTCAAACTTGGGCAAACCGCTGCCTTGCGAAAATTGCTGAAAGCCCGAAGTTCGATCGAGGATATGGGCGCAGTAATAATTACGCCTTCGCCCGGAATGAGAGCTATGAACGCCTGAAAAAGAAATGGAACTGCAATCTGAACGATCGCGTTTCAAGGGCGCGGGGCAGAGCGATGGAAAAGAATCCCGGAATCAGCAAGGCGAAACTTAACGCAATCAATAAACTGTCAGTAATTTCTGACGACAAAAGCTTGCGGCCGGTATATGAAACCGTAATTAAGGAAATGATGATTGCTTATTGTGTAGAGAAATGAAACGCGCGCATTTTACCCAAGACAAAACCTGAAATTCAGGAGAAAGAGAGAAAACGATATGATAGAAGAAAGAAAAGACAGTACAACATCTCGAAAATATAAAAACATCCCGATTCTCAATATTAAAGTCATGACAGACGACGAATGGAATCGACTGGCATATAGGCTGTATCTTCAGAGAGCGGGTGAAGCGAATGTCGGAGCGTAGGAAATTTTCAGACTACGAAAAGAAAAGTGTATACGCCAAGTGCAATGGGACATGTGCTATCTGCGGGAATCCGGTAAAGTGCAAGAAAATGACCATAGATCACATTGTCCCACTGTCCAAAGGCGGCACGAATGGAATGGATAATTTACAGCTGGCCTGTAAAAGGTGCAATTTGATGAAATCAGATTTTTCCACTGAAGAATTTCTTGATAAAATCCGGGAAATTTCGAAGCACCACAGGTTTGTTAAGATAAAAAGTATGTTCGTAAAGGAGATTGTTTGATATGTCAGATATTCAAAACGCAAGTATGATTTCACTCATGAATGAGCTTTTGGAAAGAGATAACGATACACAGGATAAACTGTTTGATGCGTCTTGTATCATGGGCAAGATTAAGTTGATCGCATATGGTTTTTCTGAAAAGTATCACTTGGACGATACAACACTTACCGATGTACAGCAGATGGATTATCTCAACGCGCGGTGTGACATGGGAACAGAGGTATCAATCCTCAACGATTACATTCAGCGTCTTGATGTATTGATTAACTCTATCGGCGGTATGAGTCCTGTGACGGATGATTGATTTTGTATTTTAAAAAAGATTGCAATGTCATATAAGATATTGTAAAATATGTATAAGTAAAAGTATATGATGACAAGAAGTGCGATTGGATAGTTGATTATCTGATCGAACTTTTTGCGTATAAAATACGATAGAAAAGGTCTGCCTGTAGGCGGCCTTTTTCTTTTGCCGACCCGAAAATAGTTCTGGTCGCTAACCTCACAAAAATGGAGGAAGATATTATGGCAATGATTACAGTTGATGGCACTGAGATGCCTTGCCCGTCGGTGTTTAACTGGGGATTGCAGGACATTTCGGCAGCAGAAAGTGGAAGAACTGATGATACCATCATGCATAAAAACCGAGTTGGTCAAAAACGGAAGATTTCCTTGCAGTGGAACGGCACTGATCGAGAAACGACAGCCAAAATACTGCAGGCTTTCAATCCAGAATATATTTCCGTTACTTACCCGGACGCAATGTCAGGAGTAGATGAGACAAGGCGGTTCTATGTGGGAGACCGAACAGCACCATATAAATGCTGGTGGGCTGGAAACCACCGAATGGAATCGGTTAGTTTTGATATCGTCGAGGTGTAAGCATGAAAAATGTATCATCAAATTTTCGAAATGAATTAAATAATGGAAATCGTAATTATGTAAAATCTGCGGATATTACGCTTAAAAATGGAACTGTACTTCACATCGACAACAGCAAACTCTGGAACAATGGTCTGAAAATAGAAAACGCTGTTTCGAACACGGATAGTTTCGATATAAGCTCAGTAATTATAGGACAATTAACTCTGACATTGTTGAATATCAATGATGAATTTTCCAAATACGATTTTACGGATTGCGTCGCATCAAATGTAAAAGTCGGTCTAAAACTTGAAGACGGAACCACAGAGTCGTTGTCTTATGGGAAATTTTACCTTAACGAAACAAACTATAGTAGCGAAGTTATTACCTTAACTTTCTATGATTGCCTATATAAGTTTGATAAAAGTTATTCGGAAAGTAAACTTCAATATCCGGCTACACTCAACCAAATCGTCCGAGATTCATGTGACGTATGCGGTGTCACTATGGGTACGGTCACGTTTGACAATGATGATTATATAGTGCAAGAGCGCCCATCCGATGAGTCATTGACATTTCGACAGGTTTTATTGTGGATAGGACAGATTTCCGTCCACTACTTTTATGCTGACGAAGAAGGAAGACTGGCGATCGGATGGTATCATGTGGACGAATCAAACATTGACCATTCCTATATTGAAGAAACGGTTTTACAAGATGTTTCCGGTGATGAAGTACTGGACACAAGCGGAGAGGAAATCATTACAAACATAGAATCTGGTCTTTCTCGTTTTACTTCTCTTAATACACAACTGGACGATGTTGTTATTACCGGAATTCGTATTTTACATGAAATAGAAGGAGAAAATGGGCAAGAAACAGTCGCTTATCAATCAGGAAAAGATGGATATGTATTATCTATATCCGGAAACAAATTAATCCAAGGCGACGAAGGCAACAATATTGCCTCAATGATTGCGGCAAAAATAGTTGGCGTTAGATTTCGAGCATTTACAGCGTCCTGCCTATCAGATCCAACGATCGAATGTGGCGATAGTCTCATATTAGTAGATAGAAAAGGAAAAAGATACAAAAGTATTGTAACAAATAACATATTTCAGCCTGGAACGTTTCAAAATATATCATGTGGCGCTGAGCCCCCAGCCAGAAACAGCTCCACACGATATAGCCAACTTACACAGGTTTATGTAGATTATCGTAAAGAAATTGAAAAAGAACGTACTGATCGCGAAAAAGCTCTGGAGGAGTTGAAAGATAGAGTTGACTCTTCATCGGGCGTTTTTACTACTGTCGAAGAAATGCCAGACAAAAGCAAAAAGTATTATCTGCATGATAAACCACAATTATCTGAATCGCAGATAATTTGGACAATGACAGCGGAAGCGTGGACGGTTTCTACTGATGGAGGGGAAACTGTAAACGCCGGTATGACTGTGGATGGCGATACGATTGTACGAATTTTAACAGCAGTTGGTGTGAATGCTAATTGGATAAAATCTGGAGCAATTTCTATCGAGGATTCGAATGGAAATGAAACTTTTTTTGCTGACACAGAAACTGGTCAAGTAAGAATTGTGGCAGAATCATTTTCTTTAAAAGGAAAAACGATTGATAAAATCGCAAACGAAGAAGTACAGGATTTTGTTGACGACGTATACCTTCCTTTTGTCGACGAAATAAACAGCTCCATTGACCAAAAAGCTGAAAGCTGGTATCAACCGGATGACCCATCGACAGGATGGACAGGGACAGAATCCATTGCGCTGTTGGATACAAATGGCGAATCAATTTTTGATTTAACTGGCGAAGAAATTATTACCTTGTGGGAATCTGAAAAGCATAAACACGAAGGGGATTTATGGAAAGACTCATCAAACAATATTGAATACATATATCAAGGCGGAGAATGGATAGAACTTCCGCTTCCAGATTTTGTTTTCGACACTATAGATGGGAAAGCTACTGTATTCGTATCACAACCAGTTCCTCCGTACTCAGTGGGTGATTTGTGGGTGCAGGGTTCTACTGGAGATATTTTGAAATGCAAGAGAGATAGAGAATCAGGAAGCTATGTCTCTTCTGACTGGGACAAAGCCAGCAAATACACAGATGATTCAGCAGTAGATAATCTTGACGAGGAACTCGACCAAACAGAAATTTTTAACCGTTTAACCAACAACGGAGCGGCGCAAGGAATTTATCTCCAGGCTGGACAATTGTATTTAAACGGTCAGTATATGGAGTTTAATGGCGCTAAGATCGGCGGCTGGACAATTTCGGAAAATCAGTTGAGATGCTATACAAATGATTTCAAGATCAAAATTCAGGCTCCGACGGTTTATGGAACCTATGGCAATGGGGCGGCTGATGTAATTACCGTAAGAGACATGGTTAACGACTCATGGACATTTGCGCTAAGCAGCGACGGAACATTAGTACTCAGCGATGAATTCTATTATAGCCCTCAAGGATTTACGGACGAGCCAAATTCACTGCTTCGCGTCGGTGGCTGGCAGATCAAGAAAACTTATGACTATTTGGGTTATGGAGAAATTACTTACTGGGATACGCCGAGTTCGCAGGAAAACGGTATCTGCGCATACGGCCCGTGGGTCGTATGGGGCGGTTGGAATGGAGAAGCTCCCGCAGATGTTGCAAATTATAGATTTGTAGTAACCGATCAGGGTGTTTGCAAGGCCATGAGCTGGGCCACTGGTTCGCGAGTGGAATGGAAAGAAAATATTGTCCCATATTATAAAAATGCTTTGCAAGAAGTGCTTAATTCTGACGTTTATTTTTATGACCTTAAAGACCAATCAAAAAGCGTTTGGAAAGAAGGGAGGCATATAGGGTTTGTGATTGGTGATGGGTATAATGTCAGCCAAGATATCTTAGATGGAGGTGGCGGAGCGATTGACATGTATAGCGCATTAGCAATAGCCTATAAAGCGATTCAAGAGCAGCAAGAAGAAATTGAAGAACTAAAAAGTAGAATTGGGGAGGAAATATGAGTTTAAAATTTGAAGATGGAACTACTTATGAGAATGTAATGGGAAATGTTCCGACAAAAATAACTGTAATTATTGATAATTATGCAGACTTACAGGAATTAGAAAAGGCAATACTTTCGGACGGTAATCTTGACGCCGTTGAACTGAATGGTGCTGAGTATACGCACCTTACGGTATCTTCAAAATTGAGCTTTACAACCATACGAAAAAACGATAAAATTCATGCTATTTTTTCGCTTCGTCAAAAAACAGCTGCAGAAATTGCTTTGGAGCAGGAGCAACAGTCCATGAAAGGACAGCAGGATAGTATTGATACCGCACTGACTTATCTGACAGATCAGCAGGCTCTGACGGTCAAGGATCTTTGCAGAAAGTGGGAGGATGATCCGGACGGTTATCACTACAGCATGGATAATC
>ERZ1643246.532-NODE-532-length-48730-cov-14.218449_pt1 | contig 48730 bp, 42 predicted proteins | sample MGYA00579265_ERZ1643246 | MGnify/ENA primary metagenome ERZ1643246 (study PRJEB29033, sample SAMEA4952261) | chicken gut metagenome | biome: Broiler Chicken; feature: Gastrointestinal Tract; material: Caecum | place: Ireland | collected 2018 | study: Broiler... | reverse complement strand
AAAACAAAACGACTGCAAACCATCGACGGCGAGAGCCTGATGAGCCTGCCGCTGATGCCGATCAACTTCGTGGTGGACACGCTGATCTCTCAGGGCCTGCACATCCTGGCCGGATCCCCGAAGGTGGGCAAGTCCTGGTTTGCTCTGTGGCTGGCGGTGACAGTTGCCAAGGGAGAACCGGTCTGGAACATGATCACCAAGCAGGGCACCACGCTCTATCTCTGTCTGGAGGATTCCGTCCTCCGCATTCAGAACCGGCTGTTTGAGATTACGGAGGACGCACCGGACAGCGTCCACTTCTGCACAGAGTGCACCCTCATCGGTCAGGGACTGGAGGAACAGGTAGAAACATTCCTCACCGCTCATCCGGACACCGTGCTGGTCATCATCGATACCCTGCAGATGGTCCGTCCGATCCACGACGCCACCTACGCCAATGACTACCGGGATCTGTCTGTGCTCAAGCGGCTGGCGGACAAGCACGGCATTGCCATCCTGCTCATCCACCATCTGCGGAAAGAAAAGGCGGAAGATGTGTTCCACCGGATCTCCGGGACCACTGCCATCAGCGGCGCGGTGGATTCCAGCTTCACCCTGGTGGAAGAAAAGCGAGGCAGCGGCAGGGCCAGACTGACCTGCGTGGGCCGGGACATCGAATACCGGGAGCTGGAGCTTCGACGCAGCGAGGAAAATGTGTGGGAGTTGGTTTCGGACAGCAGAGAAGAACCCGTGCTGCGTGAGGATCGGATCGTCGTTCTCCTCTCTGCATTTATGAGCACCAGAACCATATTTATCGGCACTCCCACGGAGCTCTCCGAAAAGATCGACCCTGATAAGACCGAAGGGGTAACGCCCAAAAAGATTTCAAGGCTGATCCTGCAAAGCGTTGAGTCCCTAAGGAAGAACGGAATTGCTGCAATGGTCCGCCGAAGCAACGGCAAGCGTGTGATCGAGCTGAATCGTGCCGATAGTGTCGATTTGGAGGGTGCCGGAGAAATCGTCCCTATCGACCCTGCTGCCGTTGACCAACCGTCTGGAGAGGGCGCGGCGGGGGCCGTGGAGACGGATTCCTCCCTTCGGGGAGGGCAAGCATCGCGCCCGGCTATACGCCGCGCACAGTTTCGGGGCGCTGCCCCGTGCCCGGCCCCTGAGGGGGAAAAGGAGGAGCAATGCAGAGAGTAAAAAAGAGCGAAATCATCACCCTCCGGGTGACACCACGTACCAAGGAAACCATCCGGGAGCGTGCCAAAACCGCTGGTCTGACAGTCACCGACTACCTGTGCTACAGCGGATTGGGAAAAGAGATCGTGCAGGTGGAAGGGCTGGAGCAGGTGCTGTCTGAACTGAAAGCCCAGGGGCGAAACCTGAATCAGCTCACCACCCTGGCCAACATGGGGAGGCTGACAGTTGTGAAAGGTGACGCGCTGGAAGAGAATTACGGAAAGATCTATGAACAGCTTCGGGAACTCCTACGGGAGGTGACCTGATGGCGACCTTCACCGCAATCAAAAATCGTGGCGGCGGCAGAGGTGCTCTGGGCGGTGTGCTGAGATACGTCCAGCAGGAAGAGAAAACCACATGGGAAGATCGTCGGCTGGTCTCCGGATGGAACTGCGCCGCTCAAAGCGTATGCTCCGAGATGCAGCTCACAAAAGAACACTTCCATAAAACAGAAGGCCGTCAGTACTACCACTTCGTGCAGTCCTTTGACAAGCAGGATGACCTGTCCCCACAGGAAGTTCACGCTATGGGGCTGGAGCTGGCCCGGCGGGAGTTTCCAAACTTTGAGGTGCTGGTAGCCACCCATGTAGACACAGAGCATCTCCACAATCACCTGGTGGTGAACAGTGTGAGTTTTCAGGATGGTAAGAAGCTCCACCAGAGTGCCGCCGACCTGCAGGCCCACCGGATGGCCAACGATGAAATATGCGTTGCCTATGGCTTGGAGATCCTTCCGCCGCCGCAGAAGCAGGTCAAACAAAAGCGGATGAGCACCAGAGAGTACCGATCCGCCGCGAAGGGTGAAAGTTGGAAGTTCCGACTCATGAACACTATTGACCAGTGCATGCGGTGCGCTGCGAGCAGGGAGGAATTCATTTCACTGATGGAGAGCGAGGGGTATCAGGTGCGGTGGGTGGATAACAGAAAGAATATCACCTACACCACACCCAAGGGAATGAAGTGCCGGGACGACCGGCTCCACGAGGAAAAGTACACCAGGGAGGTCATGGAATATGAGTTCAGAATCCGAGCAGCGATTGTCCATGGAGGAATTGAAGCGGAGGAACACTCCGCAGTCTATGATGCCGCAGAACTGTCCCAGCAAGGAGGAGTGGCAGGAACTGCTCCAACGGCTGGACGAGCTGGAGCGGCACACAGCGGCCCACACAGCCCTTCTGCGGGAGCTTTCCAGCTGGAGGGAACCGTGTTCCACCCAGACGCAGATGGAGGAACTGGCGCGGGATGTGGCAGAGATACAGGCACTGCTGCGACAGGCTGGGAAGAAGAAAGAGTTTTCTATTTCTCCGCCCAGTCTGAGAACGGCGATGTCAGTCATAGTATGGCTGGCCCTGATTTTGCTGGGGACCATGGTGGGCATGGTGGTCTTGCAGGTGATCTGGTCCGGCTTAGCCGCTCTCTGGAGCGTGATCAAGATTCTGATTCCATAAGGGATGCCACCACCATACACCAGCACACCGACCGGAAAATGCTCCGCCAGGAGCGGCAAAAGAAAATCGCCCTCGGTCACAAGGAGGACGATCATGAAGACGAACAAAACTGGCAGCAGACCATGTGAAATATGGAGGAAGTACAATGTTTTTATTTAAAGGCGATACGCTGAAGCATGAGACGGAGATCCGCGGGGTCAAGTACATCACCGTCAGCCACTACAATGGAGATCGGGATATCTTTGAAAAAATCGGAGGGCTGATTGCACAGTCCTTTTCTTCATCAGAAGTAGACAAATTTACGAAGGAATCTTCATTGGGTTCTGATATGGATACGGAGGAGGATTAACGGTATTGTGTGTTGCTAAGGAGGCGAACGCTATGAAAGAAAAAGAAACGGCGGCGATCTACTGCCGTCTTAGTCAGGACGATGGAAGCGTGGGTGAGTCCGGGAGTATTCAGACGCAGAAAACCCTGCTGACTCAGTATTGCAAGGAGCATCAAATTGAAATCGGTGGCTACTATTGCGACGACGGATGGAGCGGCACCAACTTCGACCGTCCGGAGTTCAAACGGATGCTGGAGGACATCGAGAGTGAAAAGATCAACCTGGTCATCGTCAAAGACCTCTCCCGGTTCGGACGGGAATACGCGCAGATGGGTCTGTACATCGAACACTACTTTGAGGAAAAGGGCGTCCGCTTCATCTCGGTGGCGGAAAATATCGACTCCAAAAACGGGATCGACAATCTGGTGCTGCCCTTCACCAATGTGATCAACTCCTTCTACGCCCGCCAGGCCTCCACCAAGACAAAAGCGGCGCACCGTGCCAGAGTGAAAAGCGGCATGTTCATCGGGAGCCGGGCACCCTTCGGCTATCAGAAAGATCCCAACGACCGCCATCACCTGATCGTCGATCCGCCTGCCGCCGATGTGGTGCGGGACATCTTCCAGATGTTCGCCGATGGGATCGGCTATGTGCGGATGACCAAAATACTGCGGGAACGGGGCGTCTTGAATCCTCAGGCCTATTTCAACCAGAACAATCCGGACTACTACAAGAACAGCGACTACTGGCGCAAGCCCTTTGACTGGCATGCCACCTCTGTTCGGGCCATCCTCAATAATCCGGTCTACCTGGGCAAGGTGGTCTTTGGCCGGAGTAAGACCAAGGGCTTCTTTGACAAGCGCCGGGTGGAGGCTGCCGAGGAGGAGTGGGTGGTAGCGGAGAATACCCACGAGCCCCTGATTACCCAGGAACTCTGGGACACGGTGCATCAGATGATGAAAGCCCGGCGGCGGGAGAACGGAAAGGGGGAGGTGCAGCCATTCGCAGGGCTGGTGAAGTGTGCTGACTGCGGCTCCTCGCTGAATGTGAGCTACGATAAAAAGCACGGAAGATACACAGGGTTCTCCTGCTGGGTCTACAAGAATTACGGCAAGGAGCGATGCACCTCCCACGCCATCGGCTGGAAAACACTCAACCAGCTGGTGTTGGAGGACATCCGGCGCAATGCCATCATAGCCCGCACCAACACGGGAGAATATATGGACATGCTTATCGCCGCAAAGACGGAAAAGAAGAAGGCGGAGACAGACCGGTGCAGGCGGGAGCTGAAAAAGGTGGATAAGCGGATTGCGGAACTGTCCAAGATCCTGACCAAGCTCTATGAGGATGCGGCCCTGGAGAAAATCAGCGAGGAGCGATACCAGGCCATGGCGCCGGGCTATGAGCGGGAGCAGGTGGTGTTGAAGGAGAAACGGGAAGAACTGACGGCGGAGATTGCCCACAGCGAGGAGATCTACGAAAATATTGAGGCCTTCCTGCCGGTGATCTGGAAGTATACCTATATCACCGAACTCACACCCCACATTCTCAACGAGTTGATTGAGAAGATCGTGGTGCATGAGAAGGTGGTGGCGGAGGATGGGAGCAAGAGCCAGCAGGTGGATATCCACTACAAGTTCATCGGCTGTGTCAACTGGAAACGGGAGCCCGCCAGTTACGAAACGATAGAAGCAGCCGTGCTGCAGGAACATCAGACGCTCAGTGAGCAGACCGCTTAAAGACGACCGGGGAGAGCCGCACATATGCGGCTCTCCCCGGAGTTTTTGTTTATAGCTGGTGTGCGAGAAGCCACGCCAGTAGGTCCTCGTAGCCTTTTTCTCCAGCGGCCACCTGAAGTATGACATCGGCTAACTCTTGCTGCGTATAGGACAGTTCCACGCCGTTGACCGCCAGAAAAACCAGCATGGCGTGGGCACCGATCCGCTTGTTACCGTCTATGAACGGATGATTTTTCACCAGGCCGTAACAGAGCCGGGCGGCCTTCTGCTGGAGGGAGGGATAGGCGCTGGTGGTGCCGAACCCCTGAAATGGCGAATTGAGGGCGGAGTCCAGCAGCCCCTCGTCCCGCAGTCCCGGACTGCCGCCAGTCTCATCCACCAGGTGCTGATGGAGCAGCAGTACCTGATGCTTGCTCAGGAACTTCATTTGGCCAGCTCCTCATAGGCCGCCCGGTTTTGCTGAATGAGCCTCGCCGAGACCTGCATGATATCTTCGTCCTCAGCGGCCTGCATCTGCTCCGCCTGGCTGAACTCTACAATCAGGTAACGGGGCACATTGTTTTTCAGAATGACGGCAGAACCCTGCTCATCCACCAGACGGGCCACTTTGGAGAAATTCTGGTTGGCCTCCGTAATGGACACCAGGGTGTTGGAATTGATCATCATACAATCACACTCCTTCTGCCTTTATTATACGCTGGAATAGGATAAATTCAACCTATAATTTTAAAGGTAGGAGAAGTACTGCTTCCATCATGTATCCTTACAGACAACCAGCGGTCGCGTGTTCAAGTCACGTTTCCAGCTCCAAAAAGCTCCTTATCGAAAGATAAGGAGCTTTTTTGTGTCCCCAACCAGATCAAAAAGACGGCTGCCGCCGCCTTGACATGTCTGTGGGATAGATCAAATGAAATGGGAATTTTTGTTCCAAAGCTTAATTATTTCTAGAAAATGGCGATATTATAATAAAAGGGAGGGGACTTGTATGGGATTGATCATCGGGCAATTGCCGAGATTACCGGACGAACTCGTCAATAACAGCTGGGTAAAAACCATAGAGATATCCAATCAGGGTGGGAGCCAGCAAGATGACGTTTTCGGTGAGAAGCTGGAAGGCTTAAAGCCAGGGCAGATCCTTGACCACGTTGATATCAGCGGCGCCATACCCCTTGACCCGCTGTTCGGAAAGAATATTGAGTATGATCTGGATAGCTCCTTTGTCGTAAAAGGGCGCCAGGATTTCGTCGCGTTTTCGGGCGGCGATGTTTCCGAAAAAGCAGAAGAACTGGCTGCGCAGATGACGGAATATCCCGTTGGCGTTACGTTTTCCCTGGATGGATTCAGCATGGAGCAGCTTGCTGAGCTAGTAGGCGGTATTGGGAAAGACTTGGACAGCGCCTTTGCCGCAGGGGAGATTTCGGAGCAGGAATATGACGCCTTGAACAAGGGTCTGGCTGCCTATACGGAATTTATGACCGAAAAGGCCGAAAAAGAAAAGGCCTCTTTTGCGGTTATGAAGCAGACGGCGGCAGAGACCCGCGCAGCGATCCAGAGCGGCGCATCGGAGAAAGAGATGCTTGATTACGCGGAACTGGTGCGTGAAAAATGGCAGGAGAAGATCGGCAAGTATCTGGAGGAAAATGGGTATGATCGGACAGCGTTGGATCAGATGATCGCAGCTGTTCGCAGCGGGAACATATCCTCTTTCCAGGCGATGGCATAAAGAAATCATTTGGAAATAATGAATACAAAAAGTGAAATTCAAAGGTGTGAATACAAGTGGTGAATGGATTAAGCTCTATATATCCTGGCTCCATACTCAGTTCTGCAAATTTCAAGATGCTGGAAAAGCTGTCTGACGGTACATCCTTGCAGGATACCAGCATCCAGCAGCAGCCGGCGGGGCAAACGGCTCAGTACGACACTCTGGAGTTGACATCGGACCAGTGTCAGTCCACGTTGGATGTTTCCAATGGGATCACCATGGAGGTTCCAAGGGCATGGACCATTGTAAGCGAAACATTTAAAAGCTTTGACGATCATCTTCAGTGGAGCCTGAATGAGGCCGACAGTCTGAACTTGTCCTTCGGCGACCGGCTGACCTTTCTGAAGGAGGAGGGCCAGAAGTGGGTGGAGGATAAGCGGCAGAATGACCCGGAGATGTTTGCCACATGGCTCAAACTCCACAAGGATTATATTCAGCGGGGCGAGGGCCATCTGGTGGGTCTGCCTTCCGATTTTACAATGGAAGATTACAATTCCTATGTAAAAGAACCGTTTTCCGTATTGGCCTGATCAAGGACGGTGGTTTTGAACGAAAAACACCCCTTATCGTTGGATAAGGGGTGTTTTTGCGCCTATGTGGAACCTCAGATCATTTCCTCCAGCGCACGGTATTTGGTTTTGCCGGACTCGTTTTTCGGAATGGACGCCAGGGCCTGGACCTGGAACACCCGGGGCGGGAAGTGCATCTGGGCGCTGAGGTAATCGGTGGCATCCTGGGTGAGGGCGGGCTCCGGGCTGTCGTGGAAGATGCGCAGGCAGTCGTCCTTGCCCACACAGGCGAAGCCGGCCTGGGGGAAACGGGTGGAGAGCAGCCGCTCCACCTCGTCCAGGCTGACCCGGTTGCCGTAGAGCTTCACAAACCGCTTTTTCCGGCCCACAATGTAGTAGAAGCCGTCCTCGTCCCGTTTGGCCATGTCGCCGGTGTGGAGCTCGCCGTGCCACTGATCCCCCAAGCGCAGATCATCCGCCTGCTGGGCGTAGCCCATGGCCACATTGGGGCCCTGGTATACCAGCTCTCCCACCGTGTCCGCCGCCTGGATCACCCCGCCATCCTCCTGAAGCAGCTGGAACCGTCCGCCTGGGACAGGGATCCCCATGCTGCCGCATTTGCGGATGGCCTCCTCCGGCGGCAGATAGCCCATCCGGGGGGAGGCCTCGGTCTGGCCGTACATGACGCAGAACCGCCGGCCGGTCTGCTCCGCCCAGGCGGCATACTCCCGGTGCAGGGCCTCGGGCAGCTTGCCGCCCGCCTGGGTCAGGGTGCGCAGGGCGGGCAGAGCCATGCTCTGCAGGCCCGCCCGCTGAAACATCCGGTAGGTGTAGGGCACGCCGGCCAGGGAGGTGACCCCCTCCCGCTCCATCAGTTCCCAGAAGGGCCGCTCCAGCACGCTGCGGCGGGTGAGGACGATGGTAGCCCCCGCCAGCAGATGGGTGTTGAGGATGGACATGCCGTAGGAATAGCTCATGGCCAGATTGGTGACGGGCCGCTCCTCCTCAGTCAGGCCCAGGTATTCCACAATGGATTTGGTGTTGGACTCCAGATTGCGGGCGCTGATGCGCACCAGCTTGGGGCTTCCGGTGCTGCCGGAGGTGGTGAGCAGCAGGGCCAGCTCAGGGTGGAGCTCCGGACCCTCCGTCCCCGGCCGGCGGAGCAGCTGGGCGTCCTCCAGGGTCAGATGGGGCTGGAAATCTTTCAGCACCTGCCTAGTTTCCTGGGACAGATCCTCCGGGACGCAGGCGAAGGCCGGCTGGTAGGCGGCCAGCAGGCCCTCCAGCAGCTCCGGCGAGATGTGGGCGTCCAGCAGCAGGGGGACCGCTCCGGTGTTCAGACAGGAGAAATAGCTCAGCAGCAGGCCGGGGGAGTTTTCGCACAGCAGAAAAACCAGCTTATGGCCTCCCACGGCCCGGCCCAGCCGCTCCGAGGCGGCGTTCAGATCCCCTAGGGTATACCGCCGCCCCTCTTCGGTCACCGCCAGCAGCCGTTCCGGCTCCCGGGCGCAGCGGGCAAACAGTTCCATATTAAACCTCCCCTCCGATCATGCGGGACAGGGCGGCGATCACGTCTTTCCCGTCCCAAATGGTGTCCAGCTCCAGGGCCTGCCCCGGAGCCACCACCCGGTCCACCCCCTGGGCGCCATGCCCCGCCAGCAGGGCGGCTACTTCCCGGGGCTCCACACCGGCGCACACCAGGGTCTGCACCTTGGGGGCGGTCAACGGAGGCAGTTCCTTCAGGCTGGACAGCTCCCCCTGGAAGAAGAGCCCAAAGCCCCCCTTGAGCTCCGGCAGGGGCGCAGTCAGCCCCGCCAGATTGACCACATACAGCAGGTTGCCGCCATACCGCTCCACCCCGGCAGCCGCCGGGGCCTCCATGGTCATGGCGGCGGTACACAGCCGCTCCAGCTTGCGGGCGGCCTGGAAGGGGCCGAAGGGGTAGCGCTCCTCTGCCTCGGCGGCCACCGCCTCCCACCACTGCCGCCGGCAGTCCGGGTCGCCGCCGTCCGCCAGCCACAGCACCAGCTGGGGGCTGGAGCAGGCGTTCTGATCCATCTGATAGGTGTCGTTGTAGAACCGGTGGGCCAGGGTCCTTCTGGCCTCGTCATCCAGAGCGGAGAAATACCGCTGGCTGAACAGGGCCAGGGACCAGCGATCCGGAAAGCACAGTTCCACGGCGTGGGGGGGCATGGGCATGGCCCGCAGAGCGGCCACCGTGGCGTCCCCGCCCCACACCACTCTGCCGTCGCAGCGGGCGCAGAATTCCGCGGTGATGGTATCGTCCCGTTCATAGGAGACCAGCGCGGTGCGGGCCTTGACCCCGGCGTGCTCCGGCCGGTCCAGCACCCGGCCGATGGCCGCCACCAGGGGGGCCTCCTCCTCCGCCCGGCGGCTGGACAGCCGGACGATGTTGGCGTTTCCGGCCAGCAGGCCCAGGGCCATGGTATAGGCGAACATGGCTGGCACATTGGAGGGGGCCAGGTGGAAGATTAGCCCCCGGCCCAGCCGGGGAAGGGGGGAGGCGTGGCGTCTGGCCAGGGCCTCCAGCCGGGGCCGGCGGCACCAGAAGCCGAAGGCGGCCGCCGCCTCCAGCCGCCGGGTATCCGGCGCGCCCAGCACCTCCGCCGACAGGTCGGAGAGAAAGTTCAGAGCCCTGGAGTCAAAGGGCGGCCAGGGCGTGGATTCCGGAGCCTCCACACCGGCCAACAGGGTGATATTATCCCTCATAGGTGTCGCTGCACCCCCTTATCTCGGCCCGGGGCGCCCGCCCCGTCACCTGAAAATACTTGCCTGCCCGTCCGCAGGGGCAGTCGTCCTCTCCCAGCAGCACGCCCAGGTCCTCGGTGAGCAGAGAATGTCCCGGATAGGAGTGGGGGAGAGGGGAGAGCACCTGGATCAGCCCCGGCTCCCCCACGTCGCAGGGGGAGTAGTCCCGCCAGCGGCGCACCACCACGTCGGACCAGATGCTGGCGTGCAGATGCCCCTGGGGGCATTCCAGATAGATGCAGCCGGTCTGCTCCGCCATGCCGTAATAATTGCGCACCTGCTCAATGCCGGTGACAGCGTGGATGCGGGCCTTGAACTCCTGGGGAGAGACCGCTTCGTTGGCCAGCTTTTTCCAGCCGCCTCCGTGGAGCAGAATCCCCTTGGGGATGGAGAGGGTTTCTCCACGCTCCTCCAGCACCCGGATCACGTGCCGCCAGATGATGTAGGTAAAGCCAAACAAAAAGATGGGCTCCCCCTGGTGGGCCTCCAGAAAGGCCCGCACGCCGTCCAGGTCCAGCTCCATGTGCTCATCCAGGGCGTAGCAGGTCTTGGAGCCAAAGACGGAGAAGCCCAGCACCCCCGCCCCCCGGGCGGAGAACATGGCCCGGTCCCGCAGCACCCGCTTGCTGTCCAGCACCAGGTAGGGCAGCCGGTGCTCCCCCAGCAGGTCGGCCATGATCCCGCTCAGCGCCCGCTGCTGGACGGCGGAGGTGTCGGCGTCCAGGAAAATCTTGGACACCTGCTGTCCGGTGGTACCGGAGGAGGTCACGGTTTTGAAGATCTCCTCCTCCAGTACGCTGCGCAGTTCCAGTTCCTTGAAGATGGATACCGGCAGCATGGGGGTATTTTCCACGGTACACTCCATATGCTCCGGACAGCCCAGCGCCTGCAGCAGCCGGCCGTAGGCCGGGCAGCGGGTCCGGTGGAACTGGGTCAGCTGGGTGAGGAGGGAGGCGTAGATAGCCTGCTTTTCCGGGCGGGGCAGGGAGTAGGCCCGGAATTGCAGCAAAGTGTTCAGGTCAATGGTCATGTCCGCTCCTTTCTGTCAGCGTGAACGGAGCCCCGTGGCCGGGACAGATCTGCAGTCCGGGGGCCAGGTTGTCCAGGAACGGCTTGGTATGGGCGGTGTAATCATCGGCGCTGCCGCCGGGCAGCCGGAGGATCACCTCTTCCCCCGGGATGAGATAATCCCCGGAGAAAAAGGTGGTCCCGTCCAGAAAAATACCGGCGCTGCCCGGCGTGTGGCCGGGCAGCGCCGTACACTGGAGCCGGTGCCCTCGCCACACTGTCTCCCAGGTATCCCCGTAAGTGCGGTCCGCCGGCCGGCAGACGAAGGGGGGATAGGACACGCCGGTCTTTCCCCGAAAGGTCAGATAGACCTCCATCAGCTGGGTCATGTTGAGCCGCTTGCTCTGGATGCCCGTGCTGCAGGCTTCGCTGGTTACCACCACCGCCTGGGGCCAGCGCTCCCGCAGGGCTTCCAGCCCGGCCATGTGGTCGCAGTGCTCGTGGGTCAGCAGAATGAGCTCCGGCGTCCAGCCCAGCTCCTCCAGCCGGGCCGGTACGCGGGCGGGATCGTTGGGGTCGATTATCACCGCGCCGCCGCCCTCCCCCAGCAGATAGCAGTTGCTCTCCGTCAGCGGATCGGTCTGTCGTTCCAGCTCCAGCATGGCTTACAGCTCCACACCGTATTTGGCCAGAACTTCCTTCCCCTTTTCATAGGAGGAAAAGTCCAGCACGTCCACGGTGCTCAGGCTGATCTGGAAGGTCTCCTCCAGATCCCCCATCAGATCCATGTGGCCCAGGGAATCCCACAGGGGAATGCCGCGGTATTTCAGGGTGGGCAGATCCTCCAGCTTCACCCGGAAGGCCCGCAGGAACAGCTGATCGTATTTCTCCAGATTGGTCATGGTGTGGTTTCCTTTCCATTTGCAGCGCGAGAGCGGCATGGGCCGGTCCGGTGGACCGGCCCAATGCCGCTGGGAGGCTGCTATATTATTCGTACTTGCAGTGGAAGCGCTTCTCGTACTCGGCCTTCAGCTCGTCCCGGAAGTCGGGATGGGCGATCTCAATGAGGTTGTGGGCCCGCTGACGGAGGGTGCGGCCCTTCAGGGCGGCCACGCCGTACTCGGTCACCACATAGTCCACGTCGTTGCGGCTGGTGGTGACGGCGGCGCCCTCATCCAGCAGGGGAACGATCTTGGAGATCTTGCCCTTGACGGTGGCGGGCATGGCCATGATGGACACGCCGCCCTTGCTGGCGGAGGCGCCGCGGACGAAGTCCACCTGGCCGCCCACGCCGGAGATCTGCTTGGGTCCGATGCTCTCGGAGGCCACCTGGCCCATCAGGTCCACCTGCACGCAGGAGTTGATGGAGATCAGGTTGTCGTTCTGCGCGATGATGAAGGGGTTATTGACGTAGTCCACCGGACGCAGCTCCACGTCGGGGTTGTGGTCCACGAAGTCGTACAGCCGGCGGGTGCCCATCAGGAAGGCCACCACGAACTTGCCGGGGTTGAGGGTCTTTTTGGCGTTGGTGATCACGCCGGCCTCGGCCAGCTCCACCACGCCGTCGGAGAACATCTCGGAGTGGATGCCCAGATCCTTCTTGCCCTTCAGGAACAGAAGCACCGCGTCGGGGATGGCGCCGATGCCCAGCTGGAGGGTGGCGCCGTCGGGGATGAGGGAGGCGCAGTTCTCGCCGATGGCCTTCTCGATGTCGCCGATCTTGGGGGGATTGAGCTCAATGAGGGGCGCCTCATGCTCCACGATGCAGTCCAGGTCCTCCACGGACACCAGGCTGTAGGGGCCGGTCCAGGGCATCTGGGGGTTGACCTGGGCGATGACGGTCTTGGCCTGCTTGACGGCCTCCTGGGTGTAGTCCACCGACACGCCCAGAGAGCACATGCCGTTCTCGTCAGGGGGGGTCACCATGACCATGGCCACGTCCACCGGCATGGTGGTGCTGAACTGGCGGGGCACCTCGAAGAAGAAGCTGGGGGTGAAGTCGCCCCGGCCCTCCTCGATGGCGGCGCGGGTGGAGCCGCCCACGAAGAAGGCGTTGTGGCGGAAGTTGGCGGCGTACTCGGGCTTGCAGTATTCGCCCTTGCCCATGGCCACCATGTGGACGATCTCCACGTCCTTGTAGGCGCTGGCGTTGGCCACCATGGCGTCCAGCAGGTAGGAGGGCTCGCCGCAGGCGTGAGCCACCACTGCCCGGTTGCCGGACTGGATGTGCTTCACCGCCTCCTCGGCGGACATCAGGTGCTGCTGATAATGCTCTTTCCAACTCATGGTATAATCACACTTCTTCCATTTAGAATTTGGCGCGTGGCTCAGCGGGCCAGCCACTCACGGCCCAGACGGTCGGCCTCCAGAATGGCGTCGTAGACCTCCTGGGCGGTGATATCTGCCCGCAGGTTTTTGGTGGACTGAGTGGGCACACAGGCGGCCTCCGCCACCTTGTGCAGGGTCTCGGGGACGACCTCGGCGACGCCCAGCTGAGCCAGGGTCATGGGCAGGCCGGTGTCCTTCAGGAAGGAGAGGACCTGTTCCAGCTCCTCCTGGGGGGCCTTTTCCAGCACCAGCTGGGTCAAAGTGCCGAAGGCCACCTTTTCGCCGTGGTACATGCCGTGGGCCTGGGGCTCCTGGGCAAAACCGTCGTTGATGGCGTGGGCGGCGGCCAGACCGCCGTTTTCAAAGCCCAGACCGCTGAGGTAAATGGTGGCCTCCACCACATCCTCCAGCCCGGGGGTCACCTCATGCCGCTCCACCGCGCTCAGGGCGGCCCGGCCCTTTTCCATCAGCAGATCGTAGCAGAGGCGGGCCATCATCAGGCCGGTGTTGGACACGTTGCCCCGGGCCATGGTGCGGGCGCCGCTCTTGTGGCAGGCCCTGGCCTCAAACCAGGTGGACAGCGCGTCGCCCAGACCGGCGGCGAAGAGCCGCTTGGGGGCGTTGGCGATGATGTTGGTGTCCACCAGGACCAGGTCGGGGTTGCGGCGCATGAGCACCGCCTTGATCACCACCCCGGCGTCGTTGTAGAGCACGGCCACGCCGGAGCAGGGGGCGTCGTTGGAGGCCACGGTGGGGAGAATGACGCAGGGCAGGCCCAGATTCTCCGCCACAGCCTTGGCGGTGTCCAGAGCCTTGCCGCCGCCCATGCCCACCACCACGTCGCAGCCCTGGGCCTTGCACTCGTCCATCTTGGCAAAGACCTCTTCCTTGGTGGCCTCGCCGTGGAAGGTGGTAAAGACCACCTGCTTCTCCTGGGCGGTCAGGCTCTCCTCCACCTGGGCGCCGAAGCGGGAGCGGTTGTTGTCCGAGCAGATGATCAGAAATTTGTCGCCCAGCTTTTTGGCGCTGCGGCCCAGGTTGGCCAGCTCCCCCGCGCCCTGAGCATAGCGGGCAGGGGCCTTGATTGCGTAAGTCATGTTTCTTGTCTCCTACTTGTTTGGATTACCGAAAGGCCAGCCGGACCTCCAGGTCGGCGGCCAGAGTGCCGTCCACAAAGACCTGCCCCCGGCAGAAGGCAATGGCTCGGGAGGGCTTTTCCTCCAGGAGGGACGCATGGATGTCCAGGGTCTCCCCCGGCAGGATCTTGCGGCGGAAAGTGGCCTCCCGCACCCCCATGAACAGGGGGAGGGTGCCCGCGTACCGCTGGGCGGACATCATCAGAATGTCCGCCGCCTGAGCCACCGCCTCGATGGTGTAGATGCCGGGAAGAACCGGCGAGCCGGGAAAGTGGCCGGCAAAGGCGGGCAGGTCGGGCCGGGCCAGGAAGGAAGCCACAACCTCCTCGCCGGGCACCAGGCGGCTCACTTCGTCGATAAACAGCATGGGAGGGCGGTGGGGCAGGATCTCCAGCACCTGCTGGTGGGTCAGCGTAAGTACCTCCTGCTCCTGCAGGGCAAGGGTGAGCTTTTCCTTGGCCGGCAGCAGATCCTCCCAGCCGTTGAGGGGAATGAGGCGGCCGGCCGGAACGGCCAGATCGCTGGTATTGGCGCAGCGGGAAGGACAGCCGCACACCACCAGCGCCGCCGGATAGGGAACGCCGGGAAGGGCGTTGACAAACTCCACCTCGGGGAAAAAGGAGCTCAGCCGCTTGACCAGGGCCACCCGGTCGTATCTGGAATTACAGCCTCCGCAATAGCGGATGGCTACCTGTCGCTTATCCGCCATGGAGCATTTTCAGAATGGTGCGAGCCTCGTTGAGCAGCTCATCGCTGATATCCTGAACCAGAATAGCCTGTTTGATCTGGGGTAGATGCTCCATCAGGGTGGTTTGGATCAACTCCTCAGTGGTCAGATCGGCGGCGGGACAGCCGGCGCATTTGCCCTTGAGCTTGAAGCGGACCACACCGTCCTTTACCTCCACAATTTCCATGTCGCCGCCGTGGGTGCGCAAGAGGGGGCGCACGTGCTCGTCCAGCACGGCTTCAATCTCCTCATACATGGCGGATAACCTCCTTTGTTCAAAAACCGGGGGGACGGCGGAACACCGCCGCCCCCCCGGTCATCGGTTTTGCTGTTGGGTTGGTCTTACTCCTGGATATGGGCGATGGCCTTGGCCAGGGCCTTCTTCTGAGCCAGGTTGCCCTGACGGGAGATCATGATGCGCTGAGCCTGGGGAGAGCCGGCGCCATGCATGGACTCGGTGCGGTAGCCGACAGCGGCGGTGCCCAGGGACAGGTTCTCGATGAGGCGCAGGATGCGCAGCCGGTTCTCGGTGGAGACGGTGGACACGCCGCGCAGGTACTTGTCGATGACAGGCCCCAGCTTCTCATCGCGGAAGTCGGCCTCGCCGGGAGCGGTGACCATCAGGCCGCCGGCAATGTCCTCGGCCAGACGGACGATCTCATAGGGGAAGCGGGTGACGTTCTGCTTGCAGACGTTGGCCAGCAGCAGGTCGATCATGTAGTTGCCGCTCTCGGTGGGAGCGCCCTCGGCGGAGCAGGCGATGCCGCAGCAGTACAGGGTCTCGTTCAGGTGGGTCATCTCGATAAGCTTATCCTTGATGTGGGAGGCCTTGGCAGCGCCGTTGTAGTCGGCGGCCACGGCGGCGGCGCCGATGAGCACGTCGCCCACGCCCACCTTGCAGCCACCGTAGCTCTGGCGGTGATAGCCGGCGAACCGCTCCACCAGCATGCCGGCGAACTCGGTCTCGCCGTTCATGAAGATGCGGTCGTTGGGCACGAACACATGGTCAAACACGGTGAGGGCCTCCACGCCGCCGAACTCGGCGTTGCCCACGTCCATCTCGCTGCCCTCCAGCTTGCGGGTGTCGCAGCTCTGGCGGCCGATGATCATGAACAGACCCTTGGTGTCCAGAGGCACGGCGAAGGAGATGGCGTAGTCCTTGTCGTCGGGACCCATGGACTGGGTGGGCATCACGATGACCTCATGGCTGTTGATGATGCCGGTCTGGTGGGCCTTGGCGCCGCAGACCACAACGCCGTCCTCGCGGCGCTCCACCACATGCAGGAACATATCGGGATCGTCCTGGGCGTGGGGGGCCTTGGAGCGGTCGCCCTTGACGTCGGTCATGGCGCCGTCCACGGTCAGGTCGTTCTCCTGGCAGTAGAACATGAACTTCTTGAAGTTCTCGTGATAGTTGGTGCCGTACTTCTTGTCGATCTCATAGGTGGTGGAGTACTCGGCGTTGAAGGCGTCCATGCCCACGCAGCGCTGGAAGCAGGCGGCGGTCTTCTGGCCCAGCAGGCGCTGCATCTTCACCTTGTTGCGCAGATCCTCGGTGGAGCGGTGAATGTGGGTGAAGCGGTTGATACGCTCGCCGGTCTCGGGGGAGATGGCGGTCATCAGGTCCTGATACTCGGGCATCTGAGCCAGATCATAGGTCATGCGCACGCTGTTCAGAGAGGGGCGGAGGATGGGGTTATCGACAGGATTCTCCACCTTCTTGCCGAACATGTAGATCTCCATGGGGATCTTGCGGATGCTTTCGATGTACTGCTCACCAGTCATGAGTGCCATAAGTCAGAACTTCCTTTCTCATTTAAATTTCAGTTATGGCTGAACATTTCAGGACTAATCGCGATTGTTCTCGCTGGAGGCGGAGACGGCGGTCTGCTGAGACTGCTCCTTCTTCTTGCCCTCAAACAGCAGGAAGAACAGGATGAGACCAACGGCCAGACCCCAGGCAGCGCCCTGGATGGCCAGAACGGCGCCCATAACGCCGCAGATACCGCGCTCGATATCGGTGCGGCACATATTCATAGCCAGCTGGGTGCAGATGAAGCCCTGGACGATCAGGGTCAGGGACAGAGCCACAGGCAGCACGGGCTGCAGCAGGGAGGAGATGGGGATCAGAGCCACGCAGACGAAAGTGGACCAGCGGAAGGTACCGGCGCCGCTGTAGATGGACTCCATGGCCTTGGGACCCTCTTTATACCGCTGAGACACAGCGGCGGTGACAGCCGCCCACAGGGGGCCGCAGGTCTGGGTGTAGGGGCAGCAGATAGCCATGGCCACGTTGCGGATACCGCTGATGACGTTGGAGCGGTTGGCGTTGAAGTCGATCTTCTCGTCCTGACGGATCTCGTCAGCGCTGGCAATGAGCTCCTCAGAGGTAACAAAGTCGCCGAAGGCGATGATGTACACCACGATAGCGGTGGGGATGGCGGCGAGCCAGGTGGTGGCGCTGGGCCAGCCGATGGCGAAGGGAGAGAGCTGGTTCCAGATGTTGCCAAACTCGGGGATCTTGAACAGGGGCCACCACTGCACGTCGGGGATGGCCAGCTCGCCCACGAGGGGGCCCAGCACGATGCCGATGATGATGGCGGGCAGCATGCCGAACTTGCCGATGACGTCAATGACCTTGTTCTGTCTGCGCATCTTGGCCCAGATGGGGCTGAACAGGCAGAAGTAAGCGATCAGCACACCCACGGTGATGGAAATGGGATAGGTCCAGTAACGGCCCGTGGCGCTGATCTCGCCGATGATGGCGGACAGACCGCCGCCCATCAGCACGCCGGCCTTCACGGAGTTGGGTACCAGGTGGACCATCTTGCCGCCGATGCCGGTAATACCGAATACCAGGAAGATGACGCCCAGAATGAGCTGCATGGCAATCAATGCCTTCGTCCGTTCCGGTCCAATGGCGTACCCGTCTTCCAGGAAGGCGGTGATCAGGGGAATAGCGGGGGTAATCCAGCCGGGGACCACCGGGTCGCCCAGCAGTACATGCAAGTTATAGAAGAAGCCGTTAATGATAACCATGGAGAGCGCTACTTCGTAGCTGACGCCCAGCACTTCGGTCAGCACGGGGATGGCGCCCAGACAGGTAGCACACATAAAGACGGCCTGCACCATTTCAGGTATAGACCATGCGTAGTGGATGAACGGAAGACGGATCTTGAAAATACCGGCTTTCCAATAAGGCTGTTCCTCGCCGTATTTGCGGTAGCGGCTGACGAATTGTTCGTTTGCCATATGCGTTCCCTCTTTCTCACCCCAAAGCAGGAGTTTTTCGTTCCTGTTACGACAGTTGGCCAACTGCTTCGTGACGGTCTTTAATTATTGCATAGCGCGTGCCAACTTATGAAAAAATGTCCAATCCATTGTGTCTCAATGGATTGGAGATTTTTAGAAAAAGTGGCGCCTTGGAGGCGTGCTGCATTTTTGCAGCACGCTTTTTGGGGAAGGAAAGGTTAGCCTAACTTAAAACCGTTGTTTCCCAGTGAATTTGATAGGTGATGCGCTTTTGCAGCGCTTGTTTCATTTTTGCAGCATGGCTTCAAACTTGCGGCGCTTGCGCACAAAGGTGGCGCTGTCCATCCCCAGACTGGCCGCCGCGGCCCGCACCGTGCCGTATTTGGCATAGGCCCGGCAGATGTATTTGTACTCAAAGCGGGCCACCTGTAGCTTCAGGTCCACGGCGCCCATGTCATCGGTGTCGTTCAGCTCCCCGGCGAAGTGGCAGGCGATGGGCAGGTCCGTGGAGGAGATCTCGTCCCCAATGCTCAGAATCACCGCCTGCTCCACCACGTTTTTCAGCTCCCGGACGTTGCCGGGCCAGGGGTACTGGTGGAGCAGCTCCATGGCTTCCTTGCTGAAGCTCTTGTGGTAGCGGTATTTGCGATTCAGGTCCCGCAGGAAGGTCTCCACCAGCGGGCGGATGTCCTCTTTGCGCTCCCGCAGGGGCGGGATCACCAGCGGCACCACGTTCAGGCGGTAGTACAGGTCCTCCCGGAAGGTTTTTTCGTGGACCATCTCCAGCAGGTTCCGGTTGGTGGCGGCAATGATGCGCACGTCCACAGGGATGGAGCGCACGCCGCCCACCCGCCGCACCTGCATTTCCTGCAGCACCCGCAGCAGGTGGACCTGCATCTCCAGGGGCAGATCGCCCACCTCGTCCAAAAATACCGTGCCCTTGTTGGCGCTTTCAAACACGCCCATTTTGCCCTCCCGGCTGGCGCCGGTAAAGGCCCCCTTCTCATAGCCGAAGAGCTCGCTTTCGATCAGGGTGGCGGGAATGGCGCCGCAATTGATGCCGATGAAGCTCTGCTCCGCGCGGGCGGAGTTTTCATAGATGTAGCGGGCAAACTGCTCCTTGCCCACGCCGGTCTCGCCCAGCAGCAGGATGGTGGTGTCCAGAGCGGCCACTTTCTGGGCCTTGGCCATGACCTCCAGGGTGTGTGGGTCCTTGGCCACCATGGCGGATACGAATTTCTGGTTGCGCTGCAGGAAGTCCATCTCGGACCGGCGGCGGGTTTCGCTCTCCTGATAGCGCTCCCGCAGGCGGTAGATTTCCGTGATGTCCCGCACCATGGTGATGATCATGGTGATGTTGCCCGCCTCGTCAAAATGGGGCGTGCTGGTGATCAGCGCCCGCTTTCCCGTGCGGAAGGTCTGCTCCAGCGTGACCGGGCGGCGGCTTTTCAGCACGCACAGCGAGCCGGAGCGGTCGATAAGACCCGAGGCGACGATCTCCCGCATGTTTTTGCCCAGTACATTTTCCCGCCGCAGGCCGGAGACCTCCTCATACGCCTGGTTGATCAGGATGGTGTTGGCGTCTCCGTCAGTGATGTAAAGTCCGTCATAGATGCTGTTCAGAATGGCGAACAGCTGAAGATTGATCTCCTTCTGACTGCCTCGCAGCAGCGTGGAGCTCTCGTCCAGAAAAATATGTCCGGATTCCTGCATCGGTCATCCCTCCGTTGTCGTACCGTCAGCCCTTGGGTACGTTCCCCTCCAGAACCACAAAGGGCATGCCGCATTTTTGGGTAATGAAGCCGTCAAAACGGTCCAGCTCCTCCGGGCTGGAAAAGGCGGAGACTGGAATGATATAGGCGCCCTGGGAGAAATAGAGGAACCGCCACTGGGGCAGGGCGGCCAGATGGGTAATCTCTTTATAGCGGGCCGTGGCCGTGGTGTCGCCCACCTTGGCCCGGATCCGGTCGCCCTGGAACAGAAATTCCACCTGGGCGGGGTATTCGCCCTTGCGCTTGGCGTCCCGGATGGCCTTGCGGCAGGTCTTGCGCTGGGCCCGCATGGCGCCCAGGGGGATGACCGCGAACTGCAGTATGGCGAAGGCAATGCCGCCGATGCGGACGGGCAGCGGGGAGGTGTTCCAGTTGAATATCAGCAGGATGACAATGATTGCTGCGATGCTGAACAGGGCGGGGTAGGCCATGACCTCCATACGGTGCTTCTGAAAGAGCTTCCACGTGGCTTTGGCCATGGCCCGATAGGCCGGTTCGTCATAGGTGCTTTTTATGAGAATGTCGGTTTCCGCGTGCATGGGATATCTCCTCCGATCTGTGCATGATGAAGGCATTGTACAGCGAAACAGGAAACTTATCAAGTCCGCAAATGAAACCAAGGGCCGAGAAAAATGGGTTGACAATGTTGTCTACATCATATAGACTATAGGCGTCTACAAGATAGAGACAAGGAGGGAAAGACCATGAAGGCCTATCGTTTGGGGGCGGTGGAGGCCAGGTTTGCGGATCTGATTTGGGCCAACGCCCCGCTGACCACCGGGGAGCTGGTCAAGCTGTGTCAAAAGGAGCTGCAGTGGAAACGGACCACCACCTATACAGTGCTGAAACGGCTGTGCGAGCGGGAGATCTTTGAGACCAGGGACAGTGTGGTGACGGCAAAGCTCTCCCGGAAGGCGTTTTACGCCTGCCAGAGCGAGGAATTTGTGGAGGAGTCCTTCGGCGGTTCTCTGCCCGCCTTTCTGGCGGCCTTTACCGCCAGAAAAAAGCTGTCCCGGGCTGATGTGGCGGAGCTTCGGAGGATGATTGATTCCTATGAAGAGGGGGAGTGAGCATGGAGGCCCTGTTTGAAAAGCTCCTGTCCATGAGCACTGCCGCCGGATGGATGGTTCTGGCGGTGGTGGCGCTGCGGCTGGCGCTGTGCCGGGCCCCCAAGTGGACGCGCTGCTGGCTGTGGGCGCTGGTAGGAGTGCGGCTGGTACTGCCTGTGTCCCTGAAAAGCCCCCTGAGTCTGGTTCCCCGGTCCCCGGTTGAGGTGGGGGCCGTCCTGCCGGAGGCGCCGGCCGCCCTGCCCCAGCAGCTGCCGCAGGGAGTGGGCGGGTACCCGGCGGCGGCAGCCGATGCCCCGGCGGCAGGCCCGGAACTGACGGCGGTGCTGAGCTGGCTCTGGCTGGCCGGGGTTTTGCTGCTGCTGGGGTATGCCCTGCTCAGCGTGATCCGTTTGCGGCGGCGGGTGGCGGAGGCGGTCCTGCTGGAGGGGCGGGTCTGGCAGTGCGACCGGGTGGATACCCCCTTTATTCTGGGTGTGCTCCGGCCTAAAATCTATTTGCCCTCCGATCTGCCCCCGGCGGCGCTGGAGCCGGTGCTGGCCCATGAGTCTGCCCACCTGGCCCGGAGGGACCACTGGTGGAAGCCGCTGGGCTTTCTGCTGCTGGCAGTCTACTGGTTTCACCCGCTGGTGTGGCTGGCCTACGGGCTGTTCTGCCGGGATCTGGAGCTGGCCTGCGACGAGCGGGTGGTCCGGAGGCTGGACGGGGCGGGGCGGAAGGCCTATTCCCAGGCCCTGCTGACCTGCAGCGCGGAGCGGCGGGTTTTGGCGGCCTGTCCCCTGGCGTTTGGAGAGGGAAATGTAAAGGGCCGGATCAGGGCGGCGCTGCACTACCGCAAGCCCGCCTTCTGGCTGGTACTGGCGGCAGCGGTGGCCTGCATCATAGCGGCGGTGTGCTTTCTCACCGATCCGGTCCGACATCCCACTCTGGAGTGGGCCCAAAGCCTGACGGCGGAGCAGGTTGCCTCTGCGGAGCTGGTGGTGATGCCCCAGAGCCAGGACAAGCAGTATAAGCAGTTTTCCACGGAGGAGATCCCGGCGGTGGTGGCGCTGCTCAACGAGAGCCGGGGCCGCCCGGCGGGAGAACCTGAGAGCCTGAACGGGCAGAGCATCTGGTTTTACCTCACCCTCACCGACGGCACCCGGCATGAGGTGGGCAATATGGGGAACGTCTATCTGGTGATTGACGGGGACTATTACGATGGACCCTATGACTGGCTCTCCACCTGGGATGACAGTTACGGCGCGGGGGATTCCCCCCTGCCGGAGGGCTATTTTGCTCCTGCCCTTACTCTGGAGGATGTGCTCAAACTCTCAGAGAAAGGGGAGGGGCTGACCTGGGGGGACTTGGAAGGTTTCTCCTATACCGAGGCGGGCTCTGGTCTTTATATCCGGATTTACTTCATCGACAGCCGGTATACTCTGTGGGTGGGGGGCGCGGGGCCCTCGGGCTCGATTATGTACGCCAACCTGAACTGTGCGTACTTTGGAGAGAGTGTGGATATTCGTACCGGAAATGTGAAGGACTTTGTGGAAGAGCAGGAGGAGCGGTGGAACCGGACGGCAGAGCTGTTTGCCGCCATTGCGGTCTCTCCCGCTGTCTCCTCCAGTCCGGTCGATTACCTGAGCGGCCATCCGGAGGAGCACCGGGCCCTGCTGGACGGCGGGACGGATACCCTGTGCTATATCTTTACCCAATTCCTGGCGGGGGATCAGACCGGGCTGGAGGGCCACCTGATGCGTCTGGTGCTGGACGAGCTGGCCCCGGAGGCCCGGCTCAAGCTGGAGGCCGATACCGGGCAGGAATATTTCGACGCCTGGCGGGAGACGGCGGAGGGCGTTCTGGAGGAACACGGGGCGGAATGGATGGAAGAAAATCAGCCCGCTATGTGGCTCATGCTGCAAATGCAAAGGGCGGAACCCTAAGGTTCCGCCCTTTGCTTGTTGAAAAAGAGGGGCTATTCGCTTTTGATGGCCTCCAGGGCGGGAATCTGTACCGCCTTGTTGGCGGGGTAGTAGCCCGAGCCCAGGCCGATAAGCACCGAAAAGACGATGGCAAAGATCAGCAGCCAGGGGGGGATTACCGACACCCGGTTGATCCCTTCGCCCCCCAGAATGGCGGCGGGGATGTTTTCCGGCGACAGGCCGATGGATACCAGATTGATAATCACCGAGGCAATAAAGCTGATGATACAGCCGATGACCCCGCCGATAAGTCCGATGGCCCCCGCTTCGGACAGAAACATGATGCGCACGTCGGAGACGTAGCAGCCCAGGGCCTTCATAATGCCGATCTCACGGGTGCGCTCGGAGATGGACATGATCATGGTGTTGGTGATGCCCAGGGCGGCCACGAACAGGGAGATGGCCCCCAGGCCGCCCAGCATCATCTGCTTCTGCCGGGCCTCCTTCTCCATGGGCTTGCGGATGCTCTCCATGGACTCGGTGGCATATCCCATGGCCTTGATCTCATGCTCGATGTCGGCCACCCGGTCGATGGCGCTCACCTTCACCAGCACGGAGTCGTAGGGGAGCTTCTTTTTGGCGGGTCCCTGCACCTTGTCCAGCAGTTTGCGCAGGTCGGTCAGGCTCATGATCATGCCCTCTGAGGTCTCATAACCCTTGGAGTAGTCCTCCTTCACCACCCCGGAGGGGGTGACCGGCAGCTTGATGGTGCCGGAAGAGGTGGCGATCTCCATGGTCAGGGCGGTTTTCATGGGGTCAAAGTAGGGGGGCGGCAGCTGGGTGGGCTGGCCGTTGTCGTCCAGCTCCCCCGCCCAGCGGTCGATCATGTTCCGCCCCTCCGGGCGCAGGGTGTCCTTAAAGCTGTAAGCCAGAAACTCTCCGACGACCACCTCGCCGTCCCGCTTGGGGGCCGAGCCGTTGAGAATCCGGTAGCCCAGCCGCTCCATCTCCCCGGTGTCCATGCCTACCACCGAGGTCCAATCGGCCACATAGCGGTTGCCGGTGCCGGCCAGCAGGCGGATGGACTCCACCTCCAGGGTCTGCTTGGGGGACACCCCCACCACGCCGTCCATATTGCGCAGCCGCTTCACCAGGGCGTCGTCCAGCTTGACCTTGCCCTTGCCCTTCTGGGGGGCGCTGACGGTGATGATGGTGAGATCCCCCATCTCCGAGAGCAGCTTTTCCTGGGTCTCCTTCATGCCGATGCCCAGGGATACCATGATGACGATGGAGCAGCACCCGATCAGCACCCCCAGCACCGTCAGAAAGGTGCGGGAGCGCCGCCGCATGAGGTTTTGCAGGCAGATGCGGAGCAGATCTTTCTTCCGCATGGCTTATTCCTCCCCGCTGCTGTCGGTGTCATCCCAGTCGTCCCAGCTGCCGCTGGTGGAGTTAAGCAGCTGCGCGGCTTTCTTCTTGCGGACGATGATCACCACCGTCAGCACGATCACCACGGCCCCCGCCGCCAGGACAATGGGCAGCACGGGGATGTGGGGGCCGACGTCCTCGTCCATGGCGCCATCCCCGTCGTCCACCGGGGGTACATACTCCTCCGCCGTCAGCTTGATGGGAAATTCCTTGGTCTGCACCTGCTGGTCGGCATTCTCATAGGAGATTTTCAGCACCACATTGATTTCTCCCGCCTTGTTGGGGGAGATGGCAAAGCCCACGTTGCCGTTGGTCCCGGCGGTGACGTTGCCCAGATACTGGGTGCGGGCGGGGGTGTCCACATCCTCTCCCACCACGGTGGCCTCCAGGTTGGAGATATCGTCCTTCCCCTTGTTCACGTAGGCCAGGGTGAGCTCGATTTCCTCGCCCACGGTGCCGAATTCGGGGGCGGTGGGAGCGTTGATCTGGAACCGGTCGGGCTGGTAGACGGGGACGGACAGCTTGATGTCGGAGGTGGCCTGGGTCCGCTTTTCCCCGTCTCTGTACTCGTATTTAAAGGAGATGCTGATGCTCTGGGCACCGGTCTTGCTGGCGGGTACCACCCGCATGGGGACCTGCTGGTCCTTGCTGCCCCCGGCGGCCAGGGATTTGTAAAAATAAGTGTTGGTGCTGCCGTCCATGGTGAAGCACTCGCCGCCATCCACCGTCACCACCACGTTTTCCACCTTGGAAACGCCGGTGTTTTCAAAGGTGAAGTCCAGGGGGAACTTGGAGCCGGCGGCCACCGACTCCCCGCCGTAGGTAAAGCTGCGGATCACCAGGTTGGGAATGGAGGGATCAATCTTTACGGGGAGGTTGGCGGACAGGTTGAGCCGGTCGGTGGCGGTGGCCTGGGTGATGGTCTCGCCGTTGTCATAGCTGTATTTCAGCTCGGTGCTGAGGGACTGGCTGGTGGAGGTCAGGTCCTTGGCGGCCTGGACGCGCACGGAGATGGCGGCGCTCTGGCCGGGCTCTATCTCGGGCAGCAGGAAGGTGGAGGTGTCGCTGAGAATGGTCAGCCCGTCGGAGGGGGTGACCGACGCCGTGGGAGAGAGCAGTTTGGTGGTTCCGGCGTTCTGGAAGGTGAGGGTGATATCCGCGCTCTGGCCGGGGTCGAGGGGCTTTTCCATGGCCGAGCGGGTGACCAGCACCACCGGCTGGGGCACGCTCTCCTTGGCCAGGGTGGGGATGATCACCTTGTCGGAGGCGGTGACCTGGGCCATGGTGGCGCCGTTGTCATAGCTGTACTTCAGCTCGGTGCTGAGGGACTGGCTGGAGGAATTGAGGCCTTTCAGCGCCTTGATCCGCACGGTGATGGCGGCGCTCTGCCCGCCCTCTATATCGGGCAGCAGGAAGGTGGAGGCGTCGTTGAGCACCACCAGGGACTCAGAGGGGGTAACAGTAACCGACGGGGTTACCAGCTTGTCTTTGCTGGTGTTGCGGAAGGTGATGGTGAGCTCCGCCTCCTCCCCGGGGCCGATGGGGTTGGCCAGCTGGGAGCGGGTGACCAGCACCACCGGCTGAGGCGTACTCTCCCGGGCAAGGGCGGGGATGGAGATTTTATCTGAAATCGTCCCCTGGGTCAGGGAGACGTTGTTGTAATAGTTGAATTTCAGCTCCACCCCCAGGGACTGGGCGGGAGAGGCGATGGTGGCGTTGGCCTTGAGCTTGAGGCGGACGGTGCCGGTCTTTTTGCCGCCGATGTCATCCAGCAGGAAGGAGGAGGAGCCGCCGGCGATGGTCAGCCCGTCGGAAGGGGTGAAGGTGGCAACGGGGGACTTCAGCGCGGCGTTGCCCAGGTTCTGGAAGGAGACGGTGATGGTAAACTCCTGTCCGGCCTCCACCGGCTGCCTGAGCTCGCTGCGGGAGACCAGCACCATGGGGGCGGGAATGGGCTCCGGCGGGGGAGGCGGGGTGGGAGTGGGCGGAGGAGGGATCTGAGAGGGATCAAAGACTACAGCCTCGGTGATGGTGAGCTCCAGGGTCTGGTAGGAGTCCGGCGAGCCGGGCAGGCCCACCTGCAGCCGCAGGCTCTGCCCCGAGCCCTTGTACTGCAGGCCGGTGAGGGTGACGGCGTAGACCAGAGGCTTGCCCTCCTCCGAGGTGCGCGCCACCGAGGCCGAGCCGCCGGTGAAGCTGTCCTCCAGCTTGGTCACGTCCAGAGTGCCCACGTCGGTGCTGGGGGAGCTGGTGTCCTTGATGGATACGGTGATGTTGACCGTGTCGCCTTTGTTGATGGACCCCACGCTGCCGCCGGCGGCGTTGGTGAGGGTGTAGCCGGTGATGTAGAGGTTGGTGCCGTCCGCGCCCAGCGCGGCGGGCAGGGCCGCCGTCAGCATGGCCAGAAGGAGCAGCAGGGAGAGCAATTTTTGGGACAGGTTAGGTTTCATGGCGTGATTTCTCCTTATTGTTGACTTGGTTGCTGACGATCTCGCCGTCGATGAGGGTGACGATCCGGTGGGCGTAGGAGGCCATCTCCGGGTCGTGGGTGACCAGAATGATGGTCTGGTGGTAGTCCCGGGCGAAGGTACAGATCATGTTCATGATCTCCACCGTGGTTTTGGAGTCCAGGTTGCCGGTGGGCTCGTCGGCAAAGACCACGTCGGGCCGGGCGATGAAGGCCCGGGCGATGCCCGCCCGCTGCTGCTGGCCGCCGGACATCTGCCGGGGGAAGTGGTCCAGCCGGTGGGACAGCCCCACCCGGCACAGCAGCTTCCGGGCGGCGGCCTCCCGCTGGGCCTTTGGTACCCCCCGGAACAGCAGGGGCATGGCCACGTTCTCCGTGGCGGTCAGGTTGGGCAGCAGGTTGTAGGACTGGAATACAAAGCCCAGATGCCGCTGGCGGAAGGAGGCCAGCTGGTTTTCATTCAGCCGGGAGATGGGCACGCCGCCGATGAGCACCTCCCCCCGGGTGGGCTTTTCCATACCGGCCAGCTGGTTGAGCAGGGTGGATTTGCCGGAGCCGGAGGTGCCGAAGATGCAGCAGATTTCCCCCCGCATCACATTCAGGTTGATGCGCTTGAGGGCCACCACCGTCTCGTCGCCGATGGGGTACTCCTTGCGGATATTTTTCACTTCGATGATGGGCCGGCTGCGGGCGTCGGATGGGGTCATGGGCGCGGCCTCCTTTCTGGGACCATCATACCCGGCCAAACTTTACCAGCCACCCAGCGGAAGCTAAAGCTTTCTAAAGAAAAAACAAAGACTCCGAACCGGTTACGGTTCGGAGTCTTTCTCAGACGGCGGGGACGCCAGGGGCAGCTCCAGCAGAAATTCGGTGCTGCGTCCCGGCGTGGGATGGGGGTTGAGGGTGATGGCGCCGCCGTGCTTTTCCATGATCCGGCGTGTGATGGACAGGCCCAGGCCGCTGCCCTTGCCGGAGCGGGCCTCGCTGCCTACCACAAAGGGGTCGAAAATCCGCTTGGCCCGCTCCGGCGGAATGCCCGCTCCGTTGTCGCCCATGCGCAGCAGGGCGGTTTTGGGCCCGGCGGAAATGTCGAAAAAGAGGGCTGTTCCCAGCCGGTTGTGCCGCAGAGCGTTGGACAGCAGGTTGTCCAGCACCCGGCGGAACTGCATGGGGTCCAGGAGGCAAAAGACCGGCCGCTCCGGGATGGAGACCTCCAGGGAAAAGCTGGCCAGGTCGATCTCGTCGTACTTGTCCGCCAGATATTCCCGCAGAAACTCGCACAGGTCGGTCCGCTCCGGGCGGAGCACAAATTCCGGATGCTCCACCTTGCTGTACTCGTGGAAGGCGTTCACCAGCTCGGTGAGGGCCTCCGCCTTGCCGTGGATGGCCCGGAGATAGCGCTCCTGCTCCTCCGGCGGCACCTTTCCGTCGCAGATGGCGTCGATGTATCCGGCGATGACGGTGATGGGGGTCTTTAAATCGTGGGAGATGTCGGCAATCAGCTTCTGCCGGTCCTGGTCCATTTGCCGCCGCTGGGCCTCGCTCTCCGCCAGCTGCTGGGAAAAGCGGTCCAGGCTCTCCCCGATGCGGCGGATCTCCCGGGGACCGCTCCAGTTGCCCGGCTGCACCGGCCTGTTTTCCGACTGGGCCACCACCGCGTCGTTGAGCCGCCGGAGGGGGCGGGCGATGGTCCGCCGGAGCTGGAAGATGAACAGGGCGGTTACCCCCAGATAGAGGGGGAGAAAGAGCAGCCAGATCCGCCAGGACTCCTGATAGGCGGTCTGGTAGGCCGCGTCGCTGAGCAGCGTCACCCGCAGCACTGCGGTCATGGGCCTGCCGTCTGAGGTCTGGAAGGAGGCGCGGAACAGCTCGTTGCTGGAGAGCAGCTGGAACTCTCGCTGGGTATAGCCGCTTCTGCCGTCGTCAAAACCGCCGAAAACTACCTGCAGGTTTTCATCCAGCACCATGATCTCCGGGGTGGGAGATTGAGCGCCATCCTGGTAGACGGTGCGGACCAGCAGATGCCGGTGGGAGCCGTCCGGCTGGGTGGTGTGGTAGACATCCACGGCCACCGGTTCAAAATAGGGGAGGATACAGTTCAGCTCCTCCGCCGTATAGGCCTTGTCAAAGCCTTCGCCGGAGGCATAGACCTGGGCGCCGTCGCCGTCGTAGATGGCAAAGTCGCCCCGGCCGTGTTTGAGATAGCGGGTCAGCTCCTGATAGGCTCCGGCGTTCAGGGCCGGGTCCTTCAGCAGCCCGTCCCAGTCCGGCGGCTGGTAGATCAGGTCCAGTCTGCTGTTCCACAGCCAGAACAGAGCGGACGCGATCAGCAGCAGCGTCAGGGTAAAGAGCAGATAGCTGCGCACCAGCAGGCCGAACAGGCTACCCCGCAAGCGCTTATTTTTCAATCTTATACCCCAGTCCTCTCACAGTGATGATGTAGCGGGGGTCCTTTGGATCGTCCTCGATTTTTTCCCGGAGCTTGGAGATATGCACCATCATGGTGTTGTCGTCCCCCTCGAAGTAGTTGCCTACCGCCCCTTCGTAGAGCTGGATTTTGGTAAAAATCCGTCCGGGCGAGCGCATGAGCAGGGCCAGGATCTTGTACTCCATGGGGGTGAGGGTGATGGGCTGACCGTTTTTGGTCAGCTGGAAGGTGGCGGTGTCCAGAGACAGCTCCCCCACCGTCAGGGTGGTGCTGTTTTCCCGGGTGGCCCGCCGGAGCTGGGCTTTGACCCGGGCCACAATCTCCACCGGGTTGAAGGGCTTTGCGATATAGTCGTCCGCCCCCAGGTTCAGCCCCAGGATCTTGTCGTTGTCCTGGCTTTTGGCGGAGAGGATGAGGATGGGAATGTCGCTGAATTTCCGCAGGGCGCGGGTGAGCTCATAGCCGTTGAGCTCAGGCATCATCACGTCCAGAATGGCCATATCCGGCATATTTTCCCGGGCCAGAGCCAGGGCGGCGGCTCCGTCGGCGGCATCCAGGACGCGGTAGCCCTCGCTCTCCAGGTAGAGCCGCAGCAGGTCGCGAATATCGCCGTCGTCCTCGGCGATGAGAATGGAAGCGCTCATGGTGTGGGACCTCCTTTGTCTCTTGGAAGTAAGGCTATTATAGGGGGAGGGAAGGGCTTGCGTCAAACAAAATGCGTGTTTTTCCGGCAAAAAAGCCCACACGGGGAAATTGCATAAAAGAGCTTGGCTGCCGCCGAGGGCCTGCTGTCCGTTGCGACAAAGTTTTTCCCCGGGGCGGAGAAACGCCTTGACACGTGGGGGGAAAGCACGTATACTGACCCTAACAGTTGTGAACAAAGGCGTTCCGACCCGGCGGGCGGAGCGCCTTTCTTCGTATCCGTCTTTTGCGAAAGACGGGAATTGTATGGAGAGAAAGGGGAATGCTTCGCCATGCCGAGCAGTAAAGAGGATATCATCCGCCTGGTCCGGGAGGAGGGTATCGAGTTCATCCGCCTGCAGTTCACCGATATTTTCGGCCAGCTGAAGAACGTGGCCATCACCGCCTCCCAGATTGAGAAGGCGGTGAACAACCAGTGTATGTTTGACGGCTCCTCCATCGAGGGCTTTGTCCGTATCGACGAATCCGACCAGTATCTGTATCCCGACCTGAAATCCTTCCGGGTGTTTCCCTGGCGGCCCAGCCACGGCAAGGTGGCCCGGCTGATCTGCGACGTCCACAATACCGACGGCTCTCCCTTTGCCGGCGACCCCCGCTATGTGCTCAAGCGGGCCATCCAGAAGGCCCACGACATGGGTTTTGATTCCTTCAACGTGGGTCCCGAGGCGGAGTTTTTCCTGTTCCAGACCGACGACGAGGGCAAGCCCACCACCAAGACCAACGACGAGGCGGGCTATTTCGACCTGGGCCCCCTGGACCACGGGGAATCCACCCGACGGGAGATCTGCATGGCCCTGGAGGCTATGAAGTTTGAGATTGAGGCCTCCCACCATGAGTGCGCCCAGGGCCAGCACGAGATCGACTTCAAGTATGAGGAGGCCCTCCACGCCGCCGACAACATCATGACCTTCAAGCTGGCGGTCAAGACCCTGGCTCAGAAGAACGGCCTCCACGCCACCTTCATGCCCAAGCCCATTTTCGGCGTGGCAGGTTCGGGCATGCACACCAACATGTCTCTGTTCCGCAATGGCAAGAATGTATTCTACGACCCCAACGGGGAGCGGGGCCTGTCCAAGGAGGCCTACTCCTTCATTGCCGGCCTTCTGGCCCATGTGAAGGGCATGGCGGCCATCACCAACCCCCTGGTGAACTCCTACAAGCGGCTGGTGCCCGGCTACGAGGCCCCCTGCTATCTGGCCTGGTCGGCCTCCAACCGCTCCGCCCTCATCCGCATCCCCGCCTCCCGCGGTCAGTCCACCCGGGTGGAGCTGCGCTCCCCCGATCCCTCCTGCAACCCCTATCTGGCCTTCGCCGTGTGCCTGGCCGCCGGCCTGGACGGCATCGAGAAGGGGCTGACGCCCCCCGCCGAGATCACCGAGAACATCTACGCCATGGATGACGCCACCCGGAAGACCCACGGCATCGAGAGCCTGCCCGGCTCTCTGGAGGAGGCCATCGCCGCTCTGGAGGGCGACCAGCTGATCCTGGACACCCTGGGCGACCACGTGGCCGCCAACTACATCGAGGGCAAGAAGAAGGAATGGGAGGAGTACCGCACCCGGGTGTCCTCCTGGGAGCGGGAGAAGTACATCATCAACTATTGACCGTGCGCCGTCAGCTCCGGGAGCGGGGGTGAGAGAGCTTGGACCAGGTGCTTGTGGCCTTTGAAAGTGAAAAGACCTGCCGCCGGATCAGGGAGATTCTGGAGTGCTCCGGTACGGCCAGCTGCCTGGTCTGCCGCTCGGGAGACCAGGTGCGGCGGCTGGTGAACAAGCGGCATATCACCGCCGTGGTCTGCGGCTTCAAGCTGGCGGATGAGACGGCGGCCGACGTGCTGGAGGATCTGCCCCCCTTCTGTGCCATGCTGGTGCTGGCCCCCCAGGACCAGCTGGACCTGCTGCGGAGCGACCGCCTGCTTCCGCTGCCCGCCCCCACCTCCCGGGGCGCGCTGCTGGAGGGGGTGGAGCGGCTGCTCCAGATGGGCCGGGAGGCGGAAGGAACCCTGTCCCGCCGGGACGGGGCGGAGCGGGAGCTGATCCAGCGGGCCAAGGCCCTGCTGATGACCCGGGATGCCATGACCGAGGAGGAGGCCCATCACTTCCTCCAGAAAAAGAGCATGGACCAGGGAGCCAAGCTGGTCCAGGTGGCCCGGAAGGTGTTGGAAGCGCCCTGAAACGCATAGAATGAATCGCACAGTGGTCCTTTGGCGGCAGTTCTGCGGGACTGCCGCCCTTCCGTATACCTGGAGGAGGGGGTCGGATATGCGATTCATCAAAATGCAGGGGCTGGGCAACGACTATATTTTTCTCAACTGTCTGGAGGGCGGGCCGGAGAGACTGCCGGAGCTGGCGGCGGCCCTCAGCGACCGGCACTTCGGGCCGGGAGCCGACGGGCTCATCTGCCTGTTTCCCTCAAAACGGGGGGACTTCGCCATGCGGATGTTCAACGCCGACGGCTCGGAGGGGGAGATGTGCGGCAACGGCATCCGCTGTCTGGGCAAGCTGATCCGGGACTGGGGGCTGAGCGACCGCACCCGGCTGGTGATCGAGACCAGGGCGGGGCTGCGGCTGGTGGAGCTGCTGGACGGGACGGACCGGGAACGGACCGTCCGGGTGGATATGGGCGTGCCGCAGGTGGGGACGCCGCTGGAGCTGGAGGCGGCCGGTCGCCGCTGGCGGCTCACGCCGGTGTCCATGGGCAACCCCCACGGCGTGGTTTTCCTGGAGAACATGGACGGCTTGGACCTGGAAATGATAGGGCCCGCCCTGGAGAAGCACCCCGCCTTTCCCGGCGGAATCAATGTGGAATTTGTGCAGGTCTCCGCCCGGGACCGCCTGCGGATGCGGGTATGGGAGCGGGGCAGCGGGGAGACTCTGGCCTGCGGCACCGGGGCCTGCGCGGCTCTGGCGGCGGCGGTGTCCGCCGGACGGGCGGAGCCAGCGGCTCAGGTAGAGCTGCCCGGCGGCCTTCTGGAGGTCCGATGGGACCGCCAGAGCGGCCATATGGATCTCACCGGACCGGCGGTGACGGTATATGAAGGGGAATACCCCTGGAAAACGGATGAATAAAGGAGAGAGAAACATGGTGACCATCAACGAAAACTATCAGAAGCTGCCGGGCAGCTATTTGTTCTCCGAGATCGCCCGCCGGGTGGCGGCCTATTCCGAGGCCAATCCGGCCAAACGGCTCATCCGCCTGGGCATCGGCGACGTGACCCGGCCCCTGGTCCCGGCGGTGACCCAGGCCATGCACCAGGCGGTGGACGAGATGGCCACCGTGACGGGCTTCCACGGCTACGGCCCGGAGCAGGGCTACGCCTTCCTCCGGGAGGCCATCGCCAAAGAGGACTATCAGGCCAGAGGGGCGGATATTGCCCCCGATGAGATCTTCGTCTCCGACGGCGCCAAGAGCGACTGCGGCAACATCGGGGATATTTTCGGTGTGGACAATGTGGTGGCGGTGTGCGACCCGGTGTACCCCGTCTATGTGGACACCAACGCCATGGCGGGCCGGGCGGGCCATTACGACGGGGACAAGGGCCGCTGGGACCGGCTGGTCTACATGCCCTGTGTGGCGGAGAACGGCTTTTCCCCCGACATCCCCAGCCAGCCGGTGGACCTGATCTACCTGTGCTTCCCCAACAACCCCACCGGCGCGGTGGCCACCCGGGCGCAGCTGCAGGCCTGGGTGGACCACGCCAACGCCACCGGCGCGGTGATCCTCTTTGACAGCGCCTACGAGGCCTTCATCACCGACCCGGCCATCCCCCACAGCATTTTTGAGATTCCGGGGGCCAAAACCTGCGCCATCGAGTTCCGCTCCTTCTCCAAGACCGCCGGCTTCACCGGCACCCGCTGCGCCTACACCGTCATTCCCAAAGACCTGGTGCGGGGGGGCGTGGCCCTCAACGGCATGTGGAATCGCCGCCAGTGTACCAAGTTCAACGGCGCTCCCTATGTGGTGCAGCGGGGGGCCGCCGCTGTTTACACCCCGGAGGGGCGGGCCCAGGTCAGGGAGACCATCGGCTATTACCTGAATAACGCCCGGGTAATCCGGGAAGGCTTAGCGGGGGCGGGCCTTACCGTGTGCGGCGGGGAGAACTCCCCCTATGTCTGGGCCAGAACGCCGGACGGACTGGGCTCCTGGGCGTTTTTCGACCGCCTGCTCCAGCAGGCTAACGTGGTGACCACCCCCGGCGCGGGCTTCGGCCCCAGCGGGGAGGGGTATATCCGCCTCACCGCCTTTGGCGGGGCGGAGGACACCGTGGAAGCGGTGGAGCGCATCAAGGCCATTTTGTAAGCATGAGGGCGTCCGGCCTATGGGTCCGGACGCCCTCTGTTGCTCTTGCGTTTTTTCCCACCGGCGGGTATGATAGAGAAGATCCGCCGGAGGGGCAGCGCCCCCGGCGGGAATTTCAGAAATTGGTGATGACCCTTGAGACAAGTGATTCGAGTGGCGGGCAGGCTGCTGCTGGTCTGCCTGATTCTGGCGGCTGCGGCGCTGGCCGCGCTGGCGGTGCTGCGGTGGCGGGGCCTGCTGCTGCTCTCCCACGAGTCCAATCCGGAGCAGTGGGAGGTGTTTGGGGTGGACGTGTCCTCCTACCAGGGAGCGGTGGACTGGCCCGTGCTGGCGGACCAGGGGGTGGACTTTGCCTTCATCAAGGCCACCGAGGGCTCCACCCTGCGGGACGGGCGGTTTGCCGACAACTGGGCGGGGGCCCAGGCCGCCGGAGTGCGGGCGGGGGCCTACCACTTCCTCAGCTACGATACCCCCGGGGAGACCCAGGCGGATAACTTTATCGACCTGGTGCCGGTGACCGAGGGGGCTCTGCCTCCGGTGGTGGACATCGAATTTTACGGGGATTATCTGGAGAACCCTCCGGAAAAGGAGCACGTGCGCTCCATTCTGGACCCGCTGCTGGAGCGGCTGGAGGCCCACTATGGGGTAAAGCCCATCCTCTACGTCACCTACCGCTCCTACTACCTCTATCTGGCGGGGGGCGGGTACGGGGAGTACCCCATCTGGTGCTCCAGCCCCACAGTGTTTCCTCTGGTGCCCGGCTGGGACTTCTGGCAGTATTCCCATACCGCCCGGCTGGATGGCTATGACGGCAGCCAGGACCGCATTGACCTGAACATCTTCCGGGGCAGCCGGGAGCAGTTCCAGCGCTTCGGTCTGGCGTAACGTCCCCTTCTATTTTTCCCCTTTTTCTGGTATACTCTTTAATAACCTGTGATTGTGCGCGGGAGGTCAGCATGGAACAGTTGGAAAGATTGGCTCAGACCCTTCGGACGGGGCGGCCGGAGCTGGAGCTGCGGGAACATGAGCCCATGAGCCGCCATACCACCTTCCGTATCGGCGGCCCCGCCCGCCTGATGGCCCTGCCCAGGGACCGGAAGGCGGCGGCGGCTGCGGTGCGGGCGGCGGCCGAGCTGGGCATACGGCCCTTTTTCCTGGGCAATGGCAGCAATCTGCTGGTGGCCGACCGGGGGTATGAGGGCTTTATTGTCAAGCTCACCGGCCTGGATCAGACCAGGGTGGTCAACCGCCGCCTGCGGGCGGAGAGCGGCATTTCCCTGGCCCGGCTGGCTATGGCGGCCTGGGGCTGTGGCCTCACCGGCTTGGAATTTGCCCATGGTATTCCCGGTACCCTTGGCGGAGGCGTCGCCATGAACGCCGGCGCCTACGGCGGCGAGATGTCCCAGGTACTCACCGCCGTCACCTTCCTGGACGAGGCGGGCCAGGTGATTACCCTGCCCGCTCAGGAGTGCGCGCTTACCTACCGCCACAGTCTGTTTACCGACCACCCGGAGCGGCTCATTTTGGAGGCCGAGTTTGAACTGGCCCAGGGCGTCCCCACCCTCATCAAGACAAGAATGGATGAGTTGGCCCAGAAGAGACGCGCCAAGCAGCCCCTGGACCAGCCCAGCGCAGGCAGCACCTTCAAGCGGCCGGAGGGCCACTTTGCCGCCGCCCTCATTGAGCAGTGTGGGCTGAAGGGCCTGTCGGTGGGCGGGGCCCAGGTGTCGGAAAAGCATGCGGGCTTTGTGGTCAACCGGGGCGGGGCCACGGCGGAGGATGTGCTCCGGCTGATGGAGCAGGTGCGGGAGCGGGTGCTCCGGGACACCGGCGTGGAGCTGGAGCCGGAAGTAAAGCTTTTGGGATTTTGAGGTGAGCGGCCATGGATTTTATCATTATCTCCGGCCTGTCCGGGGCGGGCAAGAGTAAGGCGGCCTCCTTTCTGGAGGATACGGGGTTCTATGTGGTGGACAATATGCCCGCCGCCCTGATCCCCAAGTTTGCCGCCCTGTGCATGGCTCAGCCCGGCCGGTATGACCGGGTGGCCCTGGTGACCGATATCCGGGGAGGCCAGACCTTTGACGGGCTGTTTGACGCCCTCAACGAGCTCCACGAGATGGGCTGCGACTACAAGATCCTCTTTGTGGAGGCCAGCGTGGAGACCATCATCAAGCGGTACAAGGAGACCCGGCGGAGCCATCCGCTGTCCGGTTCCTCCCGCTCTCTGGACGAGGCGGTGCGTACCGAGCGGGCCATGCTGGCCCCGGTGCGCCAGCGGGCGGAGTATATCATCGACACCAGCGTGCTCTCCACCGCCAAGCTGCGGGGGGAGGTGCTGCGGCTGTTCGGCCGGGACGGGGAGACCCCCGCCATGGCGGTGAACGTGATCTCCTTCGGCTTCAAGTACGGCATTCCCATCGAGGCCGACCTGGTGCTGGACGTGCGCTTTCTGCCCAACCCCTATTACATAGCGGAGCTGCGCCATCAGACCGGGCTGGACGACGGGGTGTATAACTTCGTCTTTGGCTATCAGCAGACCAAGGACTTCATGACCCATCTGGAGGGGCTCATCGGTTTTCTGCTGCCCCAATATGTGGAGGAGGGCAAGACCGTGCTGGTGATCGCCGTGGGCTGCACCGGCGGGCAGCACCGCTCGGTGGCCATCACCCGCGCCCTGGCCGAATTCATCCGGCGCAAGGGCTATCAGGCCACGGAGAATCACCGGGATATGACCCGGTCGTAAGGAGGGATACCGTGAGCGAGAGCATCTATGACCGGCGTTGGGAGCAGGGCCCCAGGGTGGTGGCCATCGGCGGGGGCACCGGCCTTTCCACCATGCTGCGGGGGCTGAAAAATCACACCAAAAATCTGACCGCCATTGTGACGGTGGCCGACGACGGCGGCGGCTCCGGTATGCTGCGCCAGGACCTGGGGATGCCCCCGCCGGGGGATATCCGCCACTGTATGGAGGCCCTGGCCAATGCCGAGCCGGTGATGCAGCAGCTGCTGACCTACCGCTTTCCGGAGGGGTCGGGCAAGCTCACCGGCCAGTCCTTCGGCAACCTGATCCTGGCCGCCCTCAACGGCATTTCCGGTTCCTTTGACGAGGCGGTGGCCAAAATGAGCCAGGTTCTGGCCATTACCGGCCGGGTGCTGCCGGTGACCACCGCCGACGTGGCTCTGGAGGCCACCTTTGAAAACGGTACCAGGGTTCTGGGTGAGTCCAAAATCAGCGACTTCAAGAAGGCCCAGGACTGCCGCATCCAGAGCGTCCGGCTGCTGCCCGAGCACCCCCAGGCCCTGCCGGAGGCCATCCGGGCCATTGAGGAGGCCGACCTGATTCTGCTGGGGCCGGGGAGCCTGTACACCAGCGTCATCCCCAACCTGCTGGTGGACGGCATCTCCGACGCGGTGCGGGCGTCCAAGGCGATGAAACTGTATATCTGCAACATCATGACCCAGGACGGGGAGACCGAGGGCATGACCGCCTCCGACCACGTGAAGGCCCTGCTGGACCACTCCGGCCCGGGGCTGGTGGACCTGTGCCTGTGCAATTCCGCCCCGGTGCGGCCCGGCCTGGTGGAGCGGTACAAGGAGGAGGACGCCGTCCCCATCGTGGTGGACAAAGAGGCCATTGAGGCCCTGGGGGTGGAGCTGGTCACCCGGCCCCTGGCCTCCGAGACCCTGAACTATGCCCGCCACTCCTTCGCCCGGCTGTCCGCCGCGGTGATGGACCTGTACCGGGAGCGGGCCGACACAAGAATTTTCTGAATCCGCCGGGCGGCAGGCGCCCGGCGGGCTGGAGGGAACCCATGTCCTTTTCATCCGACGTGAAGGCCGAGCTGTGCCGGACCGCCCTCTCCCGGCGCTGCTGTGCCCAGGCGGAGGCCTACGGCGTGCTGCTCTACTGCGGGCAGTTTGACGCCCGGCAGGTGCGCATTACCACCGAGTCCGCCGACTTTGCAGCCCGGCTGCCCGCCCTGTTCAAAAAGGCCTTTCAGATGACGTTTGACCGGGTGCCGGAGGAGGGGGCGGCCAAGCGGATCTTCACCCTGACGGCGGCGGACAAGCTGGCCGCCCTGGGGGAGTCCTTCGGCTACCACCCGGCGGAGTCTCTGGCCCACCACATCAACTTCGCGGTGCTGGAGGAGGACCACTGCCGCACCGCCTTTTTCCGGGGGGCCTTTCTGGCGGGGGGCTCGGTGACCGATCCCTCCAAGCGCTATCACCTGGAGCTGGCCACCCCCCACCGCAGCGTCAGCCGGGAGCTGCGGGCCTTGATGCAGGAGGCGGGCTTCAGCCCCAAGGAGAGCTGCCGCAAGGCCAATTATATCACCTACTTTAAGCAGAGCGAGGCCATCGAGGACTTCCTCACCGCCATCGGCGCCCCCCTGGCCGCCATGGAGCTGATGAACGCCAAGGCGGAAAAGGACCTGCGGGGGAGCGTCAACCGCCGGGTGAACTGCGACGCCGCCAACCTGGACAAGGCGGTGGAGGCCGCCCAGAGCCAGATCGAGGCCATTTACCGCCTGGAGGAGCGGGGCATGCTGGAGGAGCTGCCCGACAAGCTGAAGGAGGCGGTGGACCTGCGGATGGCCCACCCGGAGATGACCCTCACCCAGCTGGCGGAGCTGTGCGATCCGCCGGTGAGCAAATCCGCCTTCAACCACCGCCTGCGCAAGCTGATGGAGCTGTCCAGGCAGCCATAACGTCCCTTTTCCCCGAGATTCAAAGGAGGTAGCTTATGTCGTTTGTCCACCTGCATGTCCATACTGAGTTTTCCCTGCTGGACGGGGCCTGCCGCATCCCGCTGCTGGTCAAGCGGGTCAAGGAGCTGGGACAGCCTGCCGTTGCCATCACCGACCACGGAGTGATGTACGGCGTGGTGGACTTTTACAAGGCCTGCAAGGCAGAGGGGATCAAGCCCATCATCGGCTGCGAGGTGTATGTGGCGCCCCGGAGCCGCACCGACCGGGTCCATGAGCTGGACGCCGCCATGTACCACCTGATCCTCCTGTGCCGCAACGAGGAGGGCTACCGCAACCTGTGCTATCTGGACTCCTGCGCCTTTACCGAGGGCTTTTATATCAGGCCCCGCATCGACAAGGAGCTGCTGCGGCAGCACGCCGGAGGGCTCATCGCCCTGTCGGCCTGCCAGTCGGGTGAGGTGCCCCGGCGGATCCTGGCGGGGGACTACGAGGGGGCCAAGGCGGCCGCCCTGGAAATGCGGGAGCTGTTTGGGGAGGACGGCTATTACCTGGAGCTCCAGGACCACAACCTGCCCAACGATCCCGCCATCAACCAGGGCCTCATCCGCATCCACCAGGAGACCGGCATCCCCCTGGTGGTGACCAACGATGCCCACTACCTCCGCCGGGAGGACGCCCAGATGCAGGACACCCTCATGTGCATCCAGATGGGCAAGACGGTGGACGATCCCGGCCGGCTGAAGATGGAGACCAGCGAACTCTATGTGAAGTCCACCGAGGAGATGGCCGCCCTCTTTCCCGATTACCCGGAGGCGGTGGAAAACACCCTGAAAATCGCGGAGCTGTGCAATATGGACTTCCAATTCGGCACCTACCACCTGCCGGAATTCAAGCTGCCGGAGGGGTATGCCGACGGGGACGCCTATTTTGAGAAGCTGTGCCAGGAGGGGTATCAGCGCCGCTACCCAGACGACCCGGAGGGCTACCGGGACCGGCTGGCCTACGAGATGGGGGTCATCCGGCAGATGGGGTTTGTGGACTACTTCCTCATTGTCTCCGACTTCATCGGCTACGCCAAGAGCAGGGGCATTCCGGTGGGACCCGGCCGGGGCTCGGCGGCGGGGTCCATGGTGGCCTACTGCATGAATATCACAGACGTGGATCCCATGAAGTACTCCCTCTACTTCGAGCGGTTTTTGAACCCCGAGCGGGTGACCATGCCGGATATCGACATCGATTTCTGCATCCGCCGCCGGCAGGAGGTCATTGAGTACGTCCAGAACAAGTACGGCGAGGACCACGTGGCCCAGATCGTCACCTTCGGCACCATGGCCGCCCGGGGGGCCATCCGGGACGTGGGCCGGGCCCTGAACATCCCCTACGCCGATGTGGACACGGTGGCCAAGCAGGTACCCAGCGGCCCCGGCGCCCTTCACATCACCCTGGACGAGGCCCTGAAACTGTCCAAGCCCCTGCGAGACAGCTACGAGGGGGACCCCCGGATCAGGGAGCTCATTGACACCGCCAAGGCCATCGAAGGGATGCCCCGCCACGCCTCCACCCACGCCGCCGGGGTGGTGATCACCCGCCGGCCGGTGGTGGACTATGTGCCCCTGGCGAAAAACGACGAATCGGTGGTCACCCAGTATGTGATGACCACCCTGGAGGAGCTGGGCCTGCTGAAAATGGACTTTCTGGGCCTGCGCAACCTGACCATTCTGGACGACACGGTGAAGCTGGTGCAGAAGCGCAATCCCGGCTTTTCCCTGGCGGATATTCCGGACGGTGACCCGGAGGTGTTCCAGATGCTGTCCGACGGCAGAACCTCCGGCGTGTTCCAGATGGAATCCGCCGGCATGACCGGGGTGTGCGTGGGCCTGAAGCCCCACAACATTGAGGACATCACCGCTATCATCGCCCTCTACCGGCCCGGCCCCATGGAGTCCATTCCCCGGTTCATCGCCTGCAAGCACAACCCGGACAAGGTGAAGTACAAGCACCCGGCTCTGGAGCCCATCCTGTCGGTGACCTATGGCTGCATCGTCTACCAGGAGCAGGTCATTGAGATTTTCCGCCGCCTGGCGGGGTATACTATGGGTCAGGCCGACATGGTGCGCCGGGCCATCTCCAAGAAGAAGAAGGCCCAGATCGAGAAGGAGCGGCACACCTTTGTCCACGGCGATCCGGAGCGGAGTATTGCCGGCTGCGTGGCCAACGGCATTCCCCAGCAGACCGCCGAGGACATCTATGATGAAATCGAGGCCTTCGCCCAGTACGCCTTCAACAAGGCCCACGCGGTGAGCTACGCCATCGTGGCCTATCACACGGCCTGGTTCAAGTGCCACTACACCAGGGAATATATGGCGGCCCTCCTCACCTCGGTGCTGGATTCCAGCGAGAAGGTGGCGGAGTATATCGCCGAGTGCAAGGAGTGCGGCATTCCGCTGCTGCCTCCCGACATCAATGAGTCCGGGGCGGACTTCACCGTGTCGGGGGACCACATCCGTTTCGGTCTGGTGGCGGTGAAGGGCGTGGGCCGGGGCTTTATCAACGCGGTGCTGGCCGAGCGGGAAAAGGCCGGGGTGTTCCGGGACTTTCCGGACTTCTGCCAGCGGATGTTTGACAGCGACCTGAACAAGCGGGTGCTGGAGAACCTGATCAAGTGCGGGGCCTTTGACAGCATGGGGGTGTTCCGCTCCCAGCTGCTGGACGCCTATGAGCCGCTGGTGGACACCATTGCCCAGAACAAGCGGAAGAACCTGGAGGGCCAGTTTGATCTGTTCGGCGGCGGGGGAGACGGGGGCCAGACCGCCCCGGAGCTGCGTCTGAAGCGTATCCCGGAGTTTTCCCGCCGGGAGCTGATGACCATGGAGAAGGAGACCACCGGCCTCTACCTGTCCGGCCACCCCATGGACGAGTACCGGGAGCTGGCCAAGCAGTGCAAGGCGTCCGCCATCGGGGCCATTCTCAGCGATTTCGGCCAGGATGGAGGGCCCACCACCTTCCGGGACGAGCAGCGGGTGAAGCTGGCCGGCGTGATCACCGCCGCCCGCACCAAGACCACCCGGAACAACAGCCTGATGGCCTATGTGACGCTGGAGGACGACAGCGGCTCCATGGAGATGCTGGTGTTCTCCCGGGTGCTGGGGGAGTGCGGTCCCTATCTGAAGGAGAATATGCCCGTGCTGGCGGAGGGGCGGCTCTCCGTCCGGGACGAAAAGGCGCCCCAGCTCATGTGCGACCGGGTGACCCCTCTGGAGCAGGTGAAGGACGGCGTCCAGCCGGGGCCTGCCGGCGGTGCCAGGTGCCTGTATATCCGTATACCCAGCCTCAGCGATCCCCGGTGGGAGAAGATCCGGCTGATTCTGACCATGTTCCCCGGCACGGAGCAGATGAAGGTGCGCTGCGCCGACACCGGCAAGCTGCTGGGGACGCCCTGCCTGGTCCACGACGCGCTGGTGGCAGAGCTGCAGGAGCTGCTGGGCGGGGAAAATGTGGTGGTCCGTCAGGGGGGCGGCACATGAACATCAAAAAGCTGGCGTCCATCCTCTTTCAACGCAGGGTGATTGTGGCGCTGCTGATTCTGATTCAGTCTCTGGCTCTGCTGGCCTCCACGCTGTGGTTTTCCGGCGCGTATATTTACCTCTACTGGACCTATGTGATTCTCTCCGTGCTGGCGGTGCTGGTGATTGTCAGCCGCCAGACCGATCCCGGGTACAAGATCGCCTGGATCATCCCCATTCTGCTCTTTCCCGCCTTTGGCTGGTTGGTCTATCTGCTGTGCGGCGGCAACAAGCTGTCTGCCCGGATGCGCCGGAAAATGCAGGGGGTGGACCACACCATGGTGGAGCAGCTGGAGCGGGATTACAAGGCGGAGCAGCTGGCCCCCTTCGGGGCGGACGCGGTGAATCAGGCCCGCTATCTGGAGTTGTATGCCCGCTGTCCGGTGTACACCAATACCTGGACCCAGTATTTCCCCCTGGGAGACCAGGTGTTTCCCGTCATGCTGGAGGAGCTGAAGCGGGCTGAGCGGTATATTTTCCTGGAGTACTTCATCATCGGCCCGGGGCTGTTCTGGGACTCCATTGTAGAGATTTTGAAGGAAAAGCACGCCGCCGGGGTGGATGTGCGCGTCATCTACGATGACGTGGGCTCTCTCAACACCCTGCCCATGAACTTCGCCAAAAAGTTCGAGCGGGAGACCGGCATCCCCTGCTGCTTTTTCAACCGCTTCAAGCCGGTGATCTCCATCCGCATGAATAACCGGGACCACCGGAAATTCTGCATCATTGACGGCCATACCGCCTTCACCGGCGGCATCAACCTGGCCGACGAGTATATCAACCGGGAAATGCGGTTTGGACACTGGAAGGACAGCGCCATTTTGGTGAAGGGCGAGGCGGCCTGGAGCATGACGGTGATGTTCCTCACCATGTGGGAGTATGTCCGGGAGGTGAAGGTGGACTATGCCGCCCTGCGGCCCGCTGGTCTGCCGCCGGAGGCCCGGCTGGGCAGCGGGTATTTCGTTCAGCCCTACACCGACAACCCCCTGGACAACGAGGCGGTGGGGGAGACGGTGTACCTCAACCTGATCTCCAAGGCCGAGCGGTATGTGTATATCATGACGCCCTACCTGATCATCAGCGACTGCGTCAACACCGCCCTGTGCAACGCCGCCAAATCCGGGGTGGACGTGCGGATCATGACCCCTCACATTCCGGACAAGCCCCTGGTGTTTGAGGTGACCCGGGCCCACTATGAGCAGCTGCTGGAGGCGGGGGTGCGGATTTTTGAGTATACCCCCGGCTTTGTCCACGCTAAAAACATGGTGGTGGACGACGTGTATGCCGTGGTGGGGTCTATCAACATGGATTACCGCAGTATGTTTCTCCACTTTGAGGACGCGGTGCTGCTGTACCGCGACCCCACGGTGCTGGATGTGAAAGCGGACTTTCTCAACACCCAGATCAAGTGCCAGCCGGTGACGCTGGAGCAGTGTCTGGAGCGCAGCTGGGCCCGCCGGCTGTTCCGCTCCCTGCTGCGGGTGCTGAGCCCGCTGCTCTGAACCGCAAAAAACGGGGCCTGCCGCGTTTGACGGCAGGCCCCGTTGTCGTTTTCAGATGACCAGCGTGCCCGACTCATCCTCCAGCAGCAGCAGGATCTTCTGCTGTTGGCCGGTCTGGGCGTTGACGTAGACCAGCACATGGCCGCCGCTCTCGTTCTGGCACTTGAACTCGTGGCACAGCACCTCGTACTCCCCGCCGGTGGGGATGAGGGCCAGCTGGCTGCTGAGGATGGTCAGGCTGCCGGGCACCTGACCGGCGGACTCCTGGGCGGACACGGCAGGGGCGGCCAGCTCCCGGCTGCCGTGGTTCATCAGATAGCCGTGGGCCTCAAAACCCACCACATCCCCGGTATCCAGGGCCACCTGCACCTTCACCAGGTCGGGGTAGCAGTAGACCCCGTCCTGCCGGGCGGCGAAGTGGATGGTGAGCAGCCCGCCCTGGTCGATGGCGTAGCTGGGGTCCATATCCTGAAAGCCCCGGCTGGCGAGAAATTCCGCCGCCGCCTCATAGCCCTCCTTCCGGGTGAGGGTGGGCTCCCCCACCCGCCGGGAACTGAGCAGCTGGAGCACCTGGCCGCCCTGCTTGGTGACCTCGATATACAGCTCGCCGCCGTCCACCAGAGCGGTGAAGCCGTAGGCGGGCAGGGCGCCCTCTCCGGTGGAGGTGAGGGTGAAGATGTCGCTGCGCAGGCCCAGGAAGGAGGCCGCCGCCTCTTTGGCGGTGGCCTCATCCACCTGGGGCAGTCCCTCCAGCATTCTGGGGGTGCGGTTGGACAGGTGCTCGGAGAAGGGGCCGTCGTAGATCAGGGAGGGCACCTCCGGGAAATCGGCCTCCATATCCTGAAAGGCCGAGCCGGCCTCCACCTGCTCCCCCTCCTGTCCGGCGGCGGCCAGCCTGGCCTGCACCTGCGCCAGCTCCTCCGGCTCCAAAGTGCCGCCCTCCAGGTCGCTTTGCAGTCCCCGCAGCAGCTGGACCAGCTGGGAGGCCGACTGGGAGAGGGCCTGCAGGGTTTCCCGGTGCTCCTGGGAGCACACCTGCCCGCCCTCCACGCCGCTGGCCAGGGCCAGCACATAGTCTCCCGTCTTGGCCAGGAAGGAGGCGGTCTGCTCCAGCTCGATGTTGCCATAGGGCAGCTCCCCCAGAGCGGCCTGGGCCGCCATGGCCTTGGCGTAGGTCTGGGCGCACAGCACGGAGAACAGGGTGGGGGAGGTGGCATAGGTCACCTTCTGCAGGGACACATCCAGCTCGCCTGCCGCCGTGGCCAGCTCCGCAAAGGCGTGCTGGTAGCCGTTGTCCAGCAGGTGCCGGTATCGGGCGGCCCGCACATGGCCCTGAATGGCAAAGCCGGTGGTGACGGCAAAGGCTGCCGCCAGAAAGATGATCCCCAAGACCTTCCGCTTCTTTTGATTCATAACAAAACGCCCCCTTTTACCGCTAGGTTGCGTAAAAGGGGGCGTTGTATGCCCGGGAGATTTTGTTTACCGGCCGCTGAGCTGCTCCATGCCCAGCTTGATGCGGCGGATGGACTCGTCCTTGCCCAGAATGTGGCACAGCTCCACCGCGCCGCCGGGGGTCACCGCCTTGCCTGACAGGGCGGTGCGCACCGGCCACATGATCCGGCCGTTTTTCAGCTCCAGCTTCTCCGCCAGACCGATGAGGGCGTCGTGAATGGCGTCGTAGGTCCAGTCGTTCAGACCCTCCAGTACCGGCAGCACCTGCTCCAGAGCCTCCAGGGAGTTTTCCTCGTTGGTCTTCATCTTCTTGTGGCAGTACAGCTCGTTGGAGTACTCCGGCAGGGCGTCGAAGAAGTCCACCTGAGGGGCGATGTCCAGCCAGGTGTCGCACCGGGGCTGCACCAGGGGGGCGATGAGCTTCAGGTCGATGCCGGGGGACTTGACCGCCTCCCTCAGGTAGGGCTCGGCGCCCTCGTAGAAGGCCTCGGGGGAGAGGGAGCGGAGGTAGTTGGCGTTGAAATACTTCAGCTTTTCGATGTCAAAGATGGCGGGGGACTTGGAGATACCGCCGATGTCAAAGATCTCCGCCAGCTCGGAGAGGGTGAAGAACTCCCGCTCGGCATACTCTCCCCGGGGAGACCAGCCCAGCAGGGTGACGTAGTTCACCACCGCCTCGGACAGGTAGCCCATGGCGATCAGGTCCTCGTAGGAGGGGTCGCCCTTGCGCTTGCTCATCTTGTTGTGCTGGTCCCGCATGACGGGGGAGCAGTGGATATAGGTGGGCACCTCCCAGCCAAAGCCCTGGTACAGCAGGTTGTACTTGGGGGCGGAGGACAGGTACTCGCTGCCCCGGACCACGTGGGTAATGCCCATCAGATGGTCGTCGATGACGTTGGCGAAGTTGTAGGTGGGCAGGCCGTCCCGCTTCATGAGCACCTGGTCGTCCAGGGTCTTGTTCTCCACTGTGATGTCCCCGAACACAGCGTCGGAGAAGGTGGTGGAGCCCTCAGCGGGGATTTTCTGCCGGATCACGTAGGGCTCCCCGGCGGCCACCCGGGCGCGGGCCTCCTCCAGGCTCATGTCCCGGCAGGGGTCGGCGGCCCGGTTGAAGTCGCCGGAGTCCTCCTCTGACTCGGTCTTTTCGCAGAAGCAGTAATAGGCGTGGCCCTTCTCCACCAGCAGCTGGGCATACTTGCCATAGAGGTCCCGGCGCTGGGTCTGGATGTAGGGACCCACCGGCCCGCCCAGGTCGGGGCCCTCGTCCCAGGTGAGGCCGCACTTGCGCAGGGTGGCGTAGATCACCTCGGTGGCGCCCCTCACCAGACGGCCCTGGTCGGTGTCCTCGATGCGAAGAATGAATTTGCCGCCGGCATGCCGGGCGATGAGCCAGGTGTACAGGGCGGTGCGCAGGTTGCCCACGTGCATATACCCTGTGGGAGAGGGGGCGAAGCGGGTGCGCACGCCGTCCTTGGGAATGCGGGCCTCCATCTCCTCAAACCAGTTCAGTTCCATGGGAAAAACTCCTTTTCCACAGTATTTGCGATGTTTGTCACCTTATTCTATTTTTTCTTCTGAGGATTGTCAAGGCCATTTGGATATGATATGATAAACCAATATGGGGCCATGGGCCCAATTTGACAATCATCACGCATAAGAGGTGTGTTTTACCATGGAAAACGAGAAAAAGGTCCTTCTGTCCGGGATTCAGCCCAGCGGGGATCTCCACCTGGGCAATTACCTGGGGGCCATCAAAAACTGGGCGGAGCTGTCCGAGCAGTTTGACTGCTACTGGTTTATGGCCGACCTGCATACCATCACCGTGCGGCAGGACCCGGCGGAGCTGCGCCGGCGCACCCTGACCCAGATCGCCACCTATATCGCCTGCGGCCTGGACCCGGAGAAGAACACCATTTTCGTCCAGTCCCACGTCCACCAGCACGCCGAGCTGGGCTGGGTGCTGGACTGCTACACCATGTTTGGCGAGCTCTCCCGCATGACCCAGTTCAAGGACAAGTCCGCCAAGCACGCCGACAACATCAACGCCGGCCTGTTCACCTACCCCTGCCTGATGGCGGCGGATATCCTGCTCTACCAGCCCGACTTTGTGCCGGTGGGGGAGGATCAGAAGCAGCACGTGGAGATCTGCCGGGACATCGCCAACCGCTTCAACCACGCCCACGGCGAGGTGTTCAAGGTGCCCCAGCCCTACATTCCCAAGGCGGGAGCCCGGGTGATGAGCCTGAACCAGCCCGATACCAAGATGAGCAAGTCCATTCCCGAGGGCTGCGTGTTCCTGATGGAGAAGCCGGAGGACATCATGCGCAAGTTCAAGCGGGCCATCACCGACAGCGATACCGAGCGGTGCGTCCGCTTTGACCGGGAAGCCAAGCCCGGCGTGTCCAACCTGATGAATATTTATTCCGCCATCACCGGCAAGAGCTATGAGGAGATCGAACGGGAATTTGAGGGCAAGGGCTACGGCGCCTTCAAGCCCGTGGTGGGAGAGGCCGTGGTGGAGCTGCTCCGGCCCATCCGGGAGGAGACCCAGCGGCTGCTCTCCGACAAGGCCTACCTGGAGGGCGTATACCGGGCGGGGGCGGAGAAGGCCTCCTATGTGGCGGAAAAGACCCTGCGCAAGGTCTACAAAAAGGTGGGCTTTCTGGCCCGGTAACTAAAGGAGCAATTTTCCTATGGCGAGCGATCTGAATCTTCCTCTGATCGGCATCGTGGCCGCCGCTCTGGTGGTGGCCTTTCTGGTGGCGGTGATCACCACGCCGGTGGTGAAAAATCTGGCCTTTAAAATGGGCGCGGTGGACGTGCCCAAGGACAACCGCCGGATGCACGACCACCCCATCCCCCGCATGGGAGGCCTGGCCATCTTCCTGGGCTTCCTGCTCAGCGTGCTGGTGTTTCTGGATCTGAACAACCAGCTGCGGGGTATGCTGCTGGGCGCCGTCATCATTGTGGTGCTGGGCATTTTCGACGATATCTACAGCCTGAAGGCCATGTTCAAGTTCTGCGTGCAGATTGCCGCCGCCCTGGTGGCGGCCCTCTCCGGCAACGTGATCGACACGCTGTCCAACCCCAATGTGTTCTCCCGGAACCTGTACTGGGATCTGGGCTGGCTGTCCATCCCGGTGACGGTGCTGTGGATCGTGGCCATCACCAACGCCGTCAACCTGATCGACGGCCTGGACGGCCTGG
>ERZ1643246.531-NODE-531-length-48746-cov-6.502002_pt1 | contig 48746 bp, 42 predicted proteins | sample MGYA00579265_ERZ1643246 | MGnify/ENA primary metagenome ERZ1643246 (study PRJEB29033, sample SAMEA4952261) | chicken gut metagenome | biome: Broiler Chicken; feature: Gastrointestinal Tract; material: Caecum | place: Ireland | collected 2018 | study: Broiler... | reverse complement strand
TGGCTCTGGCCGCAACGATGGCATTCTCCTTCTCAACGGTGCAGCTGTTTGCAGCGGGGGAAGAGAGAACAGATGTGTCATCCGAAATAACGACAACTGCCACCACTGAAGAAACCGCTACGCCTACTACCGCCACTACGGAAGACACTTCTGCTGCCACAACTACAACAGAAGCTTCTACCACAACAGAAGCTGCCACGACAACTACTCCGGCTGCAGAGCCGAAGCCGGTCGGAACTTTGATCACCCAGGGAAGTTACGAATATAAGGTAACCAGTACCAACACGGTAGCTCTTATGGGATTTGCCGGAAATGCTGAGGAAACTTATGTGAAGGTAAAGAACCGCATTACATATGACGGAGTAACCTATGATGTAACACGGATTGACACAAAAGCATTCATGAAAGAAAGCTCCATCACAAAGGTTCTTATTCGCAAGAACGTGACAGATATCGGAAGAAGAGCATTCTTCCAGTGTACGAATCTGAAAACAGTAAATATCAAGACTGGTGCGAAAGTGATCCGTAAATGTGCGTTCAAGGGATGTAAAGCGCTCAGAGTTGTCAATATCAAATCTGGTGTGTTAGAAGATGTCAAATCCAACGCGTTTAAAAATACTAACACAAATCTCGTGATCAATGTTGCGACAAAGAACATCAAGAAGATGATGAAGGCTACCGTTCCTTCCTATGTCATCGTGAACAAGGCATTTGATGCTCCTAGTACAAGCACAAGCACCACGAATTAAAGGTGAGTCGCAGTAATTGCGAAGATGCATGAAGATTGTATCAGCGACCGTTTCTGCCCGGCATTTTGCCGGGCAGTTTTTTGTTTCATAGGAAATTGCATTCCTATGAAATAAAAAACGCTCCGCGAGGATCGCACTGCGGCGGATAGGAAGATGCCGCTTTCGCGACCCGCCGCAGGCGGAGAATCCTGCTTTGCAGGATTCTTTCTTACCGGAAAATATATGAGAAGATACTTTGATACTTTTATCTTTGATCGTAAAGGAGAGAACATATGAAAAAACAGAAGAAAAAGATGGCGGCAGTCTTGATGACAGCCTGCCTGCTGACATTGACGGCCTGCTCAGGATTGACGGGCAGCGGGCTGCCGGACAGCGGAAGGACGGTGGAATATTCCAGTGTTCTGGATGTGCCGGAGTACGAAGGCGAGCCTTATGTGGAGATTAATGGCAACACGCCGGATTTTACGGAGGCAGAATTGACCACAGAAGCCTATGAAACATACAGCGAGCTGGATTCTCTGGGCAGATGCGGGGAAGCGGAAGCCTGTATCGGCGAGGAGCTGATGCCCACAGAGGAGAGGGAGAGTATCAGTGAAGTCAAACCCACCGGATGGAAGAATGAGAAATACGAGAATGTGGACGGCGGATATCTTTATAACCGCTGTCATCTGATCGGTTATCAGCTTTCCGGAGAGAACGCCAATGAGGAGAATCTGATCACCGGCACCCGGTATATGAATGTGGAAGGAATGCTGCCTTTTGAAGATATGGTAGCGGATTATGTCCATGAGACAGACAATCATGTAATGTACCGGGTAACGCCGGTTTTTGAGGGGGATGACCTGGTGGCTTCCGGCGTGCAGATGGAAGCGGAGTCCGTGGAAGATGAAGGCGAGGGTATCAGTTTTAATGTCTATGTCTATAATGTGCAGCCGGATATCACCATTGACTATGCCACCGGAGATAACTGGGAATCTTCCGGAGACAACACCGGCGCCAAGGATGAAGAGGTAACGTACATTTTAAATACCAGCACCCATAAATTCCACCTGCCGGACTGTGCGGGAGCTGCGGATATCAAGGAGAAAAACCGCCAGGAATATACAGGTACGAGAGACGAATTGATCAGCGATGGATATGAACCTTGCGGAAGATGTCATCCGTAAAAAGATTCTTTTACAAAAAATATTGACAAATCGTAAGATTTGTCTGATAGTATAAGATAGACAACCGTTTTAGGCTGATAGAACAGACTAAACAGGATGGACATTTTATAAAGTAAGGTGAAAAGTATTGACAGTAAAGAAGAAAACATGGTTGAAGATTGCGATAGTAGTGTTGATTCTTGTGATACTTGTTGTGTTTTTCCGGGACAGTTTTCTGGAAGGGTTTCAGGAAATCGCAAAAGTTCCCGGAAAGATGGTCGTACTGCTCTTGTGCCTGTCCATGGGATATTTCCTCGCTGAGGGAGGCGTAATCACCGTCATGGCGCAGTCATGCGAGGGCAGAGTCTCTTTTCGGAGCGGATTTGCCTGCGCGCTGTACTGCAGCTTTTTTCGTCTGGTTACCTTCGGAAGCGGTTCCGGTGTTGCGGAGGTATATTATCTGAACAAAAAAGGCATGAAGGCGGCGGAAGCTACAGGGATGAGTCTGGTGCAGTATCTGATTCAGAAGATCACCATCTGTGTCATGGGCGCCGTCAGCTTTTTTGTATGTTTCCGGTATGTGGAACAGTATATCGGAGAATATCAGAGATACATTGCTCTGGCGGTTCTGATCACGATGGCGATCGGAGCGGGTATTCTTCTCATAACCGTTTTTGAAAAGGGAAAGAATCTGCTGTTTTTCTATCTCAAAAAGGCGACGGAGAGGAAAGCAAACTGGAACCAGAGGGTGAAAAAGGTCGAGGAACAGGCGGATATCCTGCAGGATGGGGCAAAGAAGCTCTACCATAAGAAACACTGCCTGTTTCTGGCGTTTTTTCTGAATCTCGCCAAATATTTTTTCTGGTTCCTGACGCCGTATGTGCTGTACGGGGATGAGGAACGTCTGACACTTCTTGTTTCTCTGGTGCTGATGGCCTTGGCGACAATGGCAGCCGGTGTGATTCCGACGCCGAGCGGTTACGGATCCCTGGACGCCATGCTTATTCTCCTGTTTCATCCGTTACTGGGAGATGCAAAAGTAGTGTCGCTGGTAATTCTTTACCGGGTTGTGGTGTCTCTGTTCCCGTTCCTGGTGGGAATGGTGGTAGCGGCCTGGTCCCTTCGAAAAGAGAAAAAAATGGAAGGATGATGATCTTGCTGTTTCGGCAGATGCGATATTTTACAGCTGTGGTGGACTGTAACAGTTTCACGGAAGCAGCGGAACAATGTTATATTTCCCAGTCGGCTATCTCTCAGCAGATCCGGGCTCTGGAAAATGAACTGGGCGTGGAACTGATTCACAGAGAGAACCGCAAGTTTTCTCTCACTGCCGCCGGAGAGTATTTTTACAATCAGAGCAAAGGAATTCTGGAGGAAGTGGAGACCATTCGGAAAGAAACCATCCGCCTGGGCCAGGATCAGGAGCTGCAGCTGCGCATCGGGTATCTGCGGTGTTACAGCGGTCAGGAACTTTATCAGGCGGTGGCGGAGTTTTCCCGGCTGTATCCGGAAGTCTCCATCAGCATTGTCAACGGAACCCATGAGGAGCTGTACGATCTGCTCCGGTTTGGCGGCGCGGATCTGATCCTCAATGACCAGCGCAGAGCATTTTCTGATCAATATGTCAATTATCAGCTGCTTCAGTGCCGTTGTTTTGCGGAAGTCTCTGTCCGCAGTTCTTTAAGCGGCCGGACGGCTGTGGAACTTGATGAACTCAAAAGAATGACCTGTATCCTGATTTCTTCCAGAGAACAGCAGAATACAGAAGAGAATTATTTTAAAAATACGCTGGGTTTTGGCGGTAAATTCCTGTTTGCGGAGAATCTGGAAGAAGGCAGGCTGATGGTGACGGGAAACCGGGGATTTCTTCCTGTTGAGAGCGTGGGAACACTTCCTCCGGCCGGCCCCGCCATCCGCCGTTTGTCCATTGTTCAGAACGGGGAACCGTTGAGACGTAATTACTGTATGTTCTGGCTTAAGGAACGAAGGAATTATTATATAGAAGAATTTGCCGGAATTCTCCGGAAACTGATTCAGCAGAATGGGAAAAAAGAGCAGTGATTTTTTCTTTCAGGTTATGGCGGAATATCCATTGACAAACCATGGCAGAAGTGATACGATGCAACAAGTTTTTCAAGAACTAACCAAATAAATAATCCACTTAACCACACAATATGATGACAGCGGAGGAGAGTAAATATGGGCAGTGAATTGTTAGAAAAAGCCAGGACATTTGAACGGGAAAACACAAAAAAAGTGGAAGAGGCGAAGCGGCCTGGATTCCATCTTTCCGTACAGGTGGGATGGATGAACGATCCCAACGGTTTTTCTTATTATAACGGCGAATATCATTTGTTTTATCAGTATCATCCATATGCGTCTTACTGGGGACCGATGCACTGGGGACATGCAGTCAGTAAGGATTTGCTGCACTGGAGATATCTTCCGGCAGCGCTGGCTCCCGATGAGAGCTACGATAAGGACGGCTGTTTTTCCGGCAGCGCCGTGGAGATGGATGACGGAAGACATCTGTTAATGTACACCGGCGTTGTGGAAGAGGAGTTGCCGGATGGAACCAAAAAGGGAGTGCAGACCCAGTGCGTTGCCATCGGAGATGGAGTGAACTATGAGAAGTACGAAGGGAATCCGGTTATCGATGAGAGTCAGCTGCCGGAGGGCGGAGACCGGTTTGAATTCCGTGACCCCAGGATATGGAAGGCGGAGGACGGGACGTACCGCTGCGTAGCAGGAAACTGCGATGGAGACAGAGACGGACAGATTCTCCTTTACAGCAGCAAGGACGCCCTGCACTGGAATTTTGAGAAGATCCTTCTCCGCAATCATGACCGTTTCGGAAAGATGTGGGAATGTCCGGATTTCTCTGAACTGGACGGAAAACAGGTTCTTCTCACCAGTCCGCAGGATATGCTGCCGCAGGGATTTGAATATCACAACGGCAATGGTACAGTGTGCTTTATCGGTACTTATGATGAAGAGACAGATACTTTCCATGAGGAGCACAACCAGGCCATTGACTACGGCATTGACTTTTATGCTCCGCAGACGGTTCTGACTCCGGACGGAAGAAGGATCATGATCGGCTGGATGCAGAACTGGGATACCTGCAACCTGTATACCTTTAAAGAACCATGGTTTGGCCAGATGAGCCTGCCGAGGGAATTATCCGTAAAGAACGGCCGGCTGATCCAGAAACCGATCCGTGAGCTGGAAGAGCTCCGCCATGATAAAGTAGTCTATGAAAATGTGACTCTGAAAGATACGACCATCCGTCTGGACGGAATCAAAGGACGCCGGGTGGACATGGAGCTTACACTTCGGCCGGGCGATGAGGAGAAGTTATACCAGAAGTTCTGGGTCAGATTTGCTCAGGATGAGAAATATTTTACATCCTTAAGTTTCCGGCCGCATGAATCCCTTTTGAAGGTAGACCGGAAGTTCTCCGGTTCCCGGAGAGCCATCATTCATCAGCGGAGAAGTCTTGTCCGCAGTGATAAGGGACAGATCAAGCTGCGGATTATCCTGGACAACTTCAGCATGGAAGTGTTTGTAAATGACGGCGAGCATGTGATGGCCGCGACGGTACATACCGATCTGTCTGCCGACGGTATTTCCTTTGTGGCAGACGGCGCTGTGACCATGGATATCGTGAAATATAACTTATAGCAGATAGCAGGGCAGCCTGTTATCACGGTAAAACGGAACAAAACGGTCCTGAATCGCTGTATTTTCGATAAAATGTTTCCTGCGGGGAAGAAAAGCAGTGATTCGGGGCCGTTTTTATATAAACGACACTGAGAAAGAGAAGGAGAACAGCAGTGATGAAAGTATTGCATATTGGGAAAGCAGAGAACATGGAACGCTACAAACCGGATACGGAGTTTGCGCAGACCGTGGAGACGGCCGAGATGACCATGGGGCATACGCCGGAAGAATATGCGGCGGCCATGCCGGACGCAGAAGTGATCGTGGCGGATGCCATCGCTGAGATATCAGGAGATCTCATCGGGCGTCTTCCTGCCCTCAGGATGATTCATTCAGAAGGGGTTGCCTATAATAAGATTGATCTGGACGCCGCGTCAGCGCACCAGGTATCGGTGTGCAACTGTGCCGGTATGAATGCGTCCGCCGTGGCGGAGCAGACCATTCTGCTCATGCAGGGAATGATCAAAAACATTATCGTCAATGACCGGGCAGTGCGGGATGGCCGACAGATTATGGTAAAAGAACAGTACATGGCTGAGGGGAGTCTCAGAGAACTGGCAGACTGCAGAGTTGGTCTGATCGGTCTTGGAGATATCGGGAAAGCCACGGCACAGCTTTTGGCGGCATACGGGGCAGAAGTCTATTATTATAAACGTCATCGCCTGGAAGCGGAGGAAGAAGTGAAGTATCACGCTATGTATCTTCCCCTGGATGATCTGCTGGCGCTCTGCGATATCGTGAGCCTGCATCTGCCGGTCACAAAAGAAACAGAAAATATGTGCGGCCGGACATTTTTTGAGAAAATGAAACCGGACTCTTATTTTGTCAACACTTCCCGGGGAGAGCTGGTGGACGATGAGGCATTGGCAGAGGCTTTACAGAGCGGAAAACTTGCCATGGCAGGACTGGATACTCTGGATAATGAGCCGGTACAAAAAGAGCATCCCCTGTTACAGCAGCCGGAGGAGGTGACCGGGAAGATCATTTTCACTCCGCACATCGGAGGAATCACCGCCTCCAGTTTCCGCCGGGGATACGCGATGATCTGGGAGAACCTGGAGAGGCTCTCTGATGGCAAGCCTCTGCTCCGGGTGGTCAACCGGCCGGTTTCGTTATTTTGATCCTGCTCACACCTGTCATGAATATGATGTTCCTTCAATCCGAAAAACAATATTGAAGGAATTTTCGGTAGGTTTTTGCAGTTTCCGATGAACAGGCCAGATAAAATGTGGCGCTGGCCTCCGGATCATCAATGGGGATATTGATTCGATTTGAGGTCTCCTCCTCTTTCTTTATAGCAAGATTTGTGATGAAGGAAGGCAGGACGGAGGCCTTTACCAGTTCATGGAAGGTGGAAAATTCTGTCTGGACGAGGAAGTGAGTCTCCGGCATTTCTTTTTCCAATGCCTTTTTCCAAAAACCAATGTCAGAGTACAAAAGCATGGTCTCTCCGTTTAAATCCCGCAGGTGAAGCACTTTTCTGCCGGACAGGGCGTGTCCCGGCGGCAGAGAGAAGAATAAATGTTCTTTTTCTCCGGATTGCTGTGTCTGGCCGCGAAGGCTGCACCGATGCGGTTTCCCCAGCTTTTCTATATTTTCAAAGGTATTTTTGCACAAAAAACAGAATAACTGAAAAAAATTATCAGCACATTTGCAAATGAAACTCTTTCTCACTAAGACTCTTGTACAGGATTTTGTCTTATGTTATCCTGATAACAGTGTTAGCTAACGCTGTTATCTTTTCGATAACGGGACATTTATAAAGGAGGCAGAATGGAAGAGGAAAACACAACGTTAACGTTGATCTTACAGACAGCCCGGGAAGAATTTCTGGCAAAAGGATTTCAGGGAGCCTCTCTTCGCAGCATTGTGAAGAAGGCGGGAGTGACGACAGGGGCCTTTTACCGGTATTATCCCACAAAAGAAGCTCTCTTTGATGCGCTGGTAAAACCGGCGGCCGATGCGATTAGGGGGTGTTTTGCCAGAGGACTCCGGGAAATCCGGGAGACGCCGCCGGAAAAGCAGACGGAAGAAATGCTCCATGTGTCGTCGGATTCCCTGGATCAGATTCTTGATTACATTTATGCCGGGCACTATGACGCTGCGAAGCTGCTTTTATGCTGTGCAGCCGGCACATCCTATGAGAATTTTGTGCAGGAAATCGTGGAACAGGAAGTGGATGCCACCGAAAGATATCTGGATGCCCTGCGTTCTCTGGGACATCCGGTGCCTGAGCTGGACCGGGGACTCTGTCAGATGATTTCCAGCGGCATGTTTTCTGGTGTTTTCGAGATGGTCGTCCAGGACATGAATAAGGAGGAGGCTGTAAAGAGAATTCAGTATCTGAAAGAGTTTCACATCGGGGGCTGGGAACGGATTCTCGGAGTGAAGTTTGACTGACTATAAAATATCGACGGATTACACAGTGATAAAGAAACTACAGAATAAAGAAACAGGAATTTTGATGCAGCCAGATGAAAGAAACAGAAAGGTTGAGCTGAGTTTATGAGGCTGGGGCATTTGAGGAATTCCTTTTTCTTTCTGATTGAAGTTAGATAAAACTTATCAAAGATAAAATTACCTAACCTGGATAAAAGTATAACAAAGCATAACATTGAATGTTCAGAAGGGAGGATTTCATTTTGAACGAAAAGAAAAAATCAACCATTTCCTGGGTACTGACTTTTGCCGGCAGCCACAAGAATCTGTATGTCACCAGTGTATCGGTGGCGGTGCTGGGTGTGGTCTTTGGAGTGATCCCTTATTTTATCATGGGAGATATGGTACACCGGCTGGTGGAGGGAGACAGGAACTGGCAGGGCTATCTCATGGAAGGACTTTGGATGGCGGTCTTCTGGGCCGGAAGGGTTTTTTGCCACAGCATCTCTACCACCTGCTCCCATAAGGCCACCTTCCATGTGCTGGGCGGGCTCCGGCGTCAGATGTGCGATAAGCTGTCCCGGGTGCCCCTGGGGTACGTAAAAGATATGCCGTCCGGTTCTCTGAAAAATATCATGATGGAGAGGACAGACAGTATCGAGACCACTCTGGCGCATATTCTGCCGGAATTTACCGCCAATCTGCTGGCACCGCTCCTTGTGTTCGTTTATATGCTGACCATTGACTGGCGCATGGCTCTCCTTTCCCTGATCACTCTGCCGTTGGGCCTTCTCTGCTATATGCTCATGATGATCGGCTATGAAGAGAATTATAGAAATGTTCTGGTTAAAACCAAGACGTTAAACGATACGGCAGTGGAATACATCAATGGCATTGAAGTGATAAAAGCATTTGGAAAAGCAAAAAGTTCTTATGAGCGTTTTGTCACAGCGGCAAAAGAAGGCGCTTCCTGTTATGTGGAGTGGATGCGCAAATGTGACATTCCGTTTTCTCTTGCCATGGTGCTGACGCCCTGCACAGCACTCACGGTGCTGCCTTTCGGCGGACTGTTTGTCATGAATGGAAGTCTCGTTCCGGCGGATTTTATTATGATCATCCTGCTGTCGGTGGGGCTGATTCAGCCGCTGATCACCTGTATGTCTTATTCCGATGATATCGGAAAGATGAAAACAGTTTTTGGCGAGATCACCGGAATACTGACGGCAGAAGAGCTGTCCCGGCCGGGTCAGGATGAACAAAAACCGGCCGATTATTCCGTGAGCCTTAAAAATGTACATTTTGGTTATGGAGACAAAGAAGTGCTTCACGGTATCGATATGGAGATGCTGTCCGGCACGGTCACCGCCCTGGTGGGGCCTTCCGGCAGCGGCAAGTCCACCATTGCCAAACTGATCGCGTCTCTCTGGGATGTGCAGGAGGGCAGCATCTGTATCGGCGGCGTGGATATCCGGAGACTTTCTCTGGAGGAGTACAACCGGAGAGTGGCCTATGTGTCCCAGGATAATTATCTTTTTAATGATACCATCATGGAAAATATCCGCATGGGGCGGGCCGGAGCCACGGATGAGGAAGTGATCGCCGTGGCAAAGAAGAGTGGATGCCACGATTTTATCATGCAGCTGGAAGATGGCTATGACACCATTGCCGGCGGTTCTGGCGGACATCTCTCCGGCGGCGAGCGGCAGCGGATTGCCATCGCCCGGGCCATGTTGAAGGACGCGCCTGTCGTGATCCTGGATGAGGCCAGTGCCTATATGGACCCGGAAAATGAGGCGGTGATCCAGGCGTCCGTGGCAAAACTGGTGCAGGGAAAGACTTTGATCGTCATTGCCCACCGGCTTTCCACCATCGCCGATGCGGACCGGATTTATGTCATAAACGACGGCCGTGTGGATTCTTCCGGCACCCACAGGGAACTGCTGCAAAAGAATGGATTATATAAAAATATGTGGGAGGCGCACATTTCTGTGAAAGACACGGTGAACACAGAAAACTGTGGAAAGAGCAAAAAAGATCCGGAAAAAGGAGGTGCCGCAAATGCTTAAAATTCTGTCGAAATTCTTTGATTTCTGCGGCGGGAAAAACAAGCGGAAATTCTATCAGTCCATCGTATTCGGTATCTTTATGGCTCTCTTTGACGCCTTAAAGATTCCCGCCATCGTGTGGATGCTTGACGCGGTCATCGGCGGACGGGTTACGCCAATGGTCATCTGGCAGTGCCTGGGCATCTGTCTTGTGAGCGTCATCGGAGGTTCTGTGGTCCGGTATTTTAACACGATCATCCAGTGCGAGGCCGGCTATGATACCACGGCGGGCAAACGCATTGAGATCGCGGAGCATCTGCGCTACCTGCCCATGGGCTATTTTAATAAGAACAGCATGGGGTATATCACCTCCGTGACCACCAACACCATGGAGTCTCTCGGGGATGTGGTCACCCGGGTGGTCATGCTGACGACCCAGGGGGTGCTCACCACGCTGATCATTGCCGTCATGCTTTTGTTCTATGATTACCGGATCGGTATCGTGGTGCTGGTGGGCCTCCTGCTTTTTTTCCTGGTCAACAGCCGGATGCAGAAAAGGTCAGAAAAGATATCCCCGAAAAAGATTGCCGCTGACAGCACTCTGGTGGAACAGCTTCTGGAATACATCCAGGGCATCATGGAAGTGCGCGCTTACAATCTGTCCGGCACCCAGAGCAGGAAATTAAACGCAGCCATCAATGAAAATGTGGATACGAATTTCCTCCTGGAGAAAACATTTATCCCGTACATGGGACTGCAGAACTTTGTGACCAAAATGACCGGCGTTGTCATGTGCCTGCTGTCCCTCTGGTTTTATCTGCAGGGGACCATGGAGCTGATGGTGTGCATCGCCATGATGATCTGTTCCTTTATCGTTTATTCCAGTCTGGATTCCGCCGGAAATTATTCGGCGCTGCTCCGCACCGTGGATGTCAGCGTGGATAAGGCTCAGGAGATCCTTGACCTGGAACCGATGGATATCAGTGGAAAGGACATTGTTCCCGCCGATGATTCCATCGATGTGGAAAATATAGATTTTTCCTACGATAAAAGAAAAATCATCGACGGCATCACCCTGCATATCCCGAAACGGACCACCACAGCCATTGTGGGTCCCAGCGGAGGCGGAAAGACCACACTTTGCCATCTGATATCCAGATTCTGGGACGTGGACAGCGGTCAGGTACGTCTGGGCGGCACCGATGTGCGGGAGTACAGCATGGACAGCCTCATGCGAAACTTCAGCTTTGTCTTTCAGGATGTGTATCTCTTTCAGGATACCGTCGCCAACAATATCCGTTTCGGCCAGGAGGACGCTCCCATGGAAAAGGTCATCGAGGCGGCAAAAAAAGCCTGCTGCCATGACTTTATCATGCACTTGCCCGACGGGTACGATACCGTCATCGGTGAGGGCGGCGCATCCCTCTCCGGCGGAGAAAAGCAGCGTCTCTCCATCGCCAGAGCCATCATGAAAGATTCTCCAATCATCATCTTGGACGAGGCGACCGCAAACGTTGACCCCGAGAATGAAAAGGATCTGGTGACCGCCATCGAAGCCCTCACCAGAGAAAAGACCATTCTCATGATCGCCCACCGGCTGAAAACCGTCAGAAATGCTGATCAGATCCTTGTCGTGGATCAGGGGCGGATCGTCCAGCAGGGACGTCATGAGGAATTGCTGCAGGAAGACGGCATTTACCGGCGCTTTGTGAACGCCAGAGAGACGGCGGCCGGGTGGAAATTGTAGTATAGAGACTCGGACTGGAGGTTAAATATTTCTGATAATTTTAAAGTTAAAAGATGAAATATATATTTTTTATCAGAATATTTTGAAAATTGAAAAATCGTCTGGATTCGCTGTGCCGTTCCTCGGCAGTAAAAGAAGAAAATCAGGATGATCTGATGGATGTGCCGGAGGAAACCAGACAATCCCTGCATATCGTTCCGGTACACTGGGTATCGGATGTGTTGAAACAGACAGGAATCCTGGCGCAGGAGAAATAAAATAAATAATAAAAAAGTCATTTGGACAATTTCTTCATTTTGTCCCAAAAAGTAACATTTTTCGCATTCATGTCCGAAAAAGTAACACTTTTTGCGGGAGTGTCCCATTTTGAGACAGAAAAAAAGTTTTGCCCAATGACTTTTTTTTATTTGCGATTTATCATAAAAATGCAATGTGAAAATAATAACAATATTTTCACGGAATGCAAAAATTTGAACAAAAGGAGAAGATATAGAATGAGTAAACTGGTAGAGAAAGCAAAGATCGCGGCCATGTCCAAATCACTGACAAAAGCATGGGAATATCTTGGAAAGAATCCGGAAGAAAATATACCAAAGATCATGAATCTGGTTGACAAAGTTGCGCCGGCCGGATGGTATGAGTCTCAGAGAAGCGCTTTCAGAAAAGCAATCGCGGAAAAGAGCAACTGGTATGAGCTGATCATGAAAGTATGGAATCTGGATGAGGGCGTCCGGAATACATTTTTTAAAAACTTTATCGTCAACGCCAGCCTGATCGGCAGTGCAAAACAGGAAGAAGTTGCAGAGAAAGAGAACTGCAACGTGCCGTGGGCCATTCTTCTTGACCCGACTTCCGCCTGCAATATGCATTGTACCGGATGCTGGGCTGCAGAATACGGCAACCGTCTGAACCTTTCCTTTGAGGAGCTGGATTCCATCGTATCTCAGGGAAAAGAAATGGGTACATATATGTACATCTTCACCGGCGGTGAGCCACTGGTAAGAAAGAAAGATATCATTAAACTTTGTGAAACACATCCGGATTGTGAATTTTTGAGCTTCACAAATGGAACACTGATTGATGAAGAGTTCTGCCAGGAAATGCTTCGTGTAAAGAACTTTGTTCCGGCTATCAGCCTGGAAGGTTTTGAGATAGCCAACGATGGCAGAAGAGGAGAGGGCTCCTATGAAAAAGTGATGCACGCTATGAAGCTCTTAAAAGAGAATAAACTGCCATTTGGTATCTCCGCCTGCTACACCAGCAAGAACTGTGAAGATATCAGCAGCGAGAAGTTCTTCGATATGATCATGGAAGCCGGTGCTCTGTTCATCTGGTTCTTCCACTATATGCCGGTTGGAAACGGCGCAGCGCCGGAACTTCTGCCTACACCGGAGCAGAGAAAGATGATTTATGACAGAATCCGGGCATACAGAAGTACAAAGGCTATTTTCTCCATGGATTTCCAGAACGATGCCGAGTACGTAGGAGGATGTATCGCCGGCGGAAGAAGATATCTGCATATCAACGCAAAGGGCGATGTAGAGCCTTGCGTATTTATTCATTATTCCAACGCGAATATCCGGGAATGCACATTGCTTGAGGCATTAAAGAGCCCGATCTTTATGGCTTATCATGACGGACAGCCATTCAATAAAAATATGCTCCGTCCATGTCCGATGCTGGAGAATCCGGAACTTCTGCCTAAGATGGTCAAAGAATCCGGTGCGAAATCCACAGACTATGAATCACCGGAAGAAGTCGATCAGCTTTGTGACCGCTGCAAACCATATGCGGAGAATTGGAAACCACAGGCTGAAGAAATGTGGGCAGCCAGCGGCAAATAATAATACATAAAACCAGACAGAAAAGCTGTCCACGAAGAAGCGATTTGTGAAAATGCGCAGGCGTGGACAGCAGATCAATGTGAAAATACCGACAGGAGTGGACTTGATTGTCAAAAAAGAAAAAAGTAGTACCAATAAATATATCGGAGAGAAAAGAGATTAACCGGGTAAACCCTGACTACCGGACCGGTCTGACCAGTTCTCAGGTGAGGGAGCGTCAGGAAGCCGGGTGGAATAACCGGGAGGTGGACGCTTCTCTTTTAAGTGTCCCTGATATCATAAAGAAAAATGTCTGTACCTATTTCAATCTGATTTTTGCGGTGCTGGCAGTGCTTCTCTGCCTGGTCGGTTCTTTCAGAGATCTTACCTTTCTTCCTGTGGTCATTCTCAACACCGTCGTGGGAATCGTGCAGGAAGTCCGCGCAAAAAATGTACTGGATAAGATGACAATGCTGCACGCACCCCGGGCGGAAGTGATCCGGGACGGGCAGCAGCAGTCTGTTCCGGCGGAAGAAGTGGTGGTGGATGATATTGTCGTTTTTCAAAGCGGCAGCCAGATCATTGCGGACGCCCGGGTTTGTGCCGGGGAAGTGCAGGTCAATGAATCCCTTTTGACCGGGGAATCGGAGGAAATCACCAAAGGAGAGGGAGATGATCTTCTCTCCGGAAGTTTTGTCACGGCGGGCAGATGCTATGCCAGACTGGAGCAGGTGGGTGAGGATTCCTACATTTCCAAACTGACCCTGAAGGCGAAAACCATGCGGGAAGGGGAACAGTCGGAGATGATCCGTTCTCTGAATAAACTGGTGAAGTTTGCAGGTATCGCCATTATCCCTATCGGTATTGCCCTGTTTGCGCAGGGATACTATCTGAATCAGGAGACCTTCCGGGAGAGTGTGACCGCCATGGTCGCCGCCGTTATCGGTATGATACCGGAAGGTTTATATCTTCTTGCCACGGTGGCTTTGACGGTAAGCTGTGTCCGTCTTGCCGGCAAAAAGGTTCTCCTCCACGATATGAAGAGCGTGGAGACCCTGGCCCGGGTCGATGTGCTCTGTGTGGATAAAACAGGCACCATCACAGAAAATGAAATGTCTCTTCATGATGTGGTCTCCATGGATGAGACCCGGCCATTACATGAGACAAAAGATACGCTGGCGGATTTTGTGCTGGCCATGGATGATGACAACGATACCATGAAGGCGTTGAAATCGTCGCTGACCGGCGGGAAAAAACGGAAGGTCGTAAAGATGATTCCTTTTTCCTCTGCCAGTAAATACAGTGGAATTGTGTTTGAGGACGGCGCCTGGGTGCTGGGCGCACCGGAATTTGTCCTTTTAGATAAATATGACAGCTATCAGGAACGATTGTCCCGGTATACAGAAGAGGGATACCGGGTTCTTGTTTTTGGCACCAGCAGGGACGTTCCCGATGGCAAACCTTTAAAAGAGGGGATTACGCCTCTGGCGGCAATCCTTCTCATGAACAGGATCAGAGAGGAAGCACCTCAAACTTTTGCTTATTTTAAAGAGCAGGGTGTGGAAGTCAAGGTCATTTCCGGGGACAATCCTCTGACCGTCTCCAAGACGGCAGAGGCAGCGGGTATCCCCCATGCGCAGCGGTATGTGGACGCCCGCACGTTGAAAACAGAAAATGACATTGAGAATGCGGTGAAAACCTATACTGTTTTTGGCAGAGTGCTGCCGGAACAGAAAAGTCAGTTTGTGAAAGCACTGAAAAAGCAGGGGCGGACCGTTGCCATGACCGGAGACGGCGTCAATGATGTGCTCGCATTAAAAGAGGCGGACTGCAGTATTGCCATGGCTTCCGGCAGCGAAGCCGCCATGCAGGCGGCTCAGGTGGTATTGCTGGAATCGGATTTCTCAAAGATGCCGGATGTGGTGGGAGAAGGACGGCGGGTCGTCAACAATATTCAGCAGTCGGCCAGTCTGTTTCTGGTAAAAAATATTTTTTCCCTGCTTTTATCTCTAATTTCCATCTGTTTCGTGTTCACCTATCCTCTGGAACCGTCACAGATGTCATTGATCAGCATGTTCACCATAGGAATTCCGGGATTCTTTCTTTCCCAGCAGCCAAACCGGAAGCGGATTGAAGGTAATTTTCTTTCCAACGTCTTTGTCAAGGCTCTTCCGGGTGGAATTACTGACGCCCTGCTGGTGGCAGCGCTGACTCTTTATGGAGGAGTATTTCTCAGAGGAACAGATTCTATATCCACGGCGGCGACAGTACTGCTGGCCGTGGTGGGATTTATGATACTGTTTAAAGTCTGTTCACCCTTTAATGTTTTTCGGGTCTGTGTCTGGATGGGATGCATCGTCGGTATACTGGGAGCGGCGGTGCTTTGTCCGCATCTGTTTGCTCTGCAGCCGGTATCGGAAAACTGTATCCTGATCCTGGTGTTGTTTGTGATTTCGGCGGAACCGATATTCCGGTATCTGACAAAAATCATTGAGGGTGTCCAGTATTTATACAGGAAGATCAAAAATAAATTTAAAAAACATAAAAGAGACAGGGTGTAAAAGTCTTTATGATTTTTACAGCAATTTGTGCCGACAGAAAATGGAGGCGGAATGGAGATTACTATGCAAAAAGATATCAGCAGAATATTTATTGAGTCTGTACTAAATAAAGCATTGAAAGAAATTAATAAATCTCCCCGCAGAACGGCCAGAAACCTGATTGATATGGGGGTTAATTTCTCGAAAGGACATTTACAGAAGGTTTTTTTGTCCTACGTTCAGGAACTTTTACAAAATCAGAACAGTGCTTACTATGATCTGATAAAGGATGTGACAGATCATGTGGATAAGGGGATCATTTCTACGTTTGGAATGAATCTGGGATATAATGGCTGCACCAAAGGTGTAAAACGTATCCGTGAGGTGGAGAATCTCGAGAACTTCAGTGTTCCTCTGTCCCTCTCGATGAGACTGGATGGAGAAAAACTGACGGAAGAAGATTCCATTTATCAGAAAATCATCCGGCAGGGAAAAGCACTGGGAATCTATGTATATTTGCTCAAACTGGAGAAGGGACAGCCGGAAGCTCTGCTGCCTCTGCTCAAAAAAAACCGGGACTGTGCCTTTGTCCTTTTTGTTAAAGACACGGATCTTTCACCGGCATTTCTTGCCGGCGTGCATCGAAGTAAAAATGTGATGATTTCCGTATGTGCTGACGATAAGGCAGTGACCCTTTGTCCGAAACTCCGGGAGGAAAATCTTTTGTATGCGGTATATTCCTACTATTCTGAGGAGAATGAAGACGATATCCTCAATGGACAGTGGCTGGCAGAACAGCTGCCTCTTCGTCCGTATTTTGCACTTTTGATTCCTTCTCCGTCCTGTAAAAAGGAGACCTGCCATAAAGTGTACGATTATATTCTCTCTGTGCGAAACGAGCAGAAAGAGGCAGTGATCGCCATGGATCTGCTTCAGGATTCCTGGAAAATCAACGAGATGATATCGGAAGACAGCTGCGATATCGGTTTCAACATGGACGGAAGTACCCGGATATATCATAAGGACTGCGGCAGGGCAGAAGCCAATTGTGTAGAAAACAGTCATGATGATACAGGAAAAGATAAAAATACGGCGGACGGAGAATCATCAACAGTGGAAAAGAAAGAAATCACTGACAAAAATATTTTTGACTGCAGTGTGGAAGATATTTTAAGATCCGCTGTCCCGCGGAGACAATAAAAATATGTCATAACATAAATGCAGAATTTTCATTGGCCTCACGGGAAGCGCGCTGAATGGCTTTTCTTACGAAGCGGCAAAACTCATCAGGAAGCATGGAGTCCTTCCGGGAAAGCCATTTTTTGATGGCGCACACCAGTGCATCTGTAAAAAATTCTGCATAGGGATCCACAGAAGGCTCATCATCAAAAAGATCTGCCAGATGAGCTTTCATGATTGAAAAGATCAGAGAAAAGAAATATTCCGAAAAAGAATTCTGGCCTTCTACCCGGAATGTCTTGTTGTAAAAATCGCGATTTTCATAAAAATAATTGCACATTTCTTCAAAAAGGCTCCAGGAAGAGTCAAACTGCTTTTCCATTACTTTCTCTACAAATTCCGTATAATAAATCCAGTTGATCAGTTCATACTTGTCTTTAAAATGATAATAAAAGCTTTTACGGCTCAGTCCGCATTGACTGCAGATACTCCCCACGCTGATTTTTTCGATGGGCTGTGTCTCCATCAGCTGCTTTAAAGACTGGGCCAGCGCACGTTTGGTGATATTGGAATCTGACAAAAAATCCCCTCCTCAGGTCTATCTATTCAGTGCAATGGAGTGCCGAAAGATCCTTTGATCCGGCACGCTGGGTCTTCATTTAAGGATTCATATTAAAATATAATAACAAAAAATGGTCAGAATTTCAAAACGTTTTTTGAAATTATATTAAATATATAGGAATATTAGGAATGCCAATCAATTACTATAAAAAAACGCAAATGATAAAAAGTCTTCTGGATTTTCTCTGCATTTTGCTGTATTGTATATGAGGATAGTGGGCAGAAAAACCGCCCACGACGGATTTGAATGAAGGAGGATTGATATCCATGGATTATGCAAAAGAATCATTAAAAATGCATTATGACTTAAAGGGTAAAATTGAAGTGGTATCCCGGGCAAAGGTGGATTCCAGCGAGGCTTTAAGTCTTGCTTATACACCGGGTGTTGCCGCTCCATGCCTGGAGATTCAAAAAGATGTCAATAAGAGTTTCGAACTGACCCGGCGCTGGAATACGGTCGCTGTAGTCACAGACGGTTCCGCTGTTCTGGGCCTTGGAGACATCGGACCGGAGGCCGGCATGCCGGTCATGGAAGGAAAATGCGTGCTGTTTAAAGAGTTTGGCGATGTGGACGCTATCCCGCTCTGCGTGAGAAGTCACGATGTGGATGAGATTGTCAACACTGTCCGCCTGCTGGCCGGCAGTTTTGGCGGTGTCAATCTGGAAGATATTGCTGCGCCGCGCTGTTTTGAGATAGAGAAGAAATTAAAAGAGTGCTGCGATATTCCGATCTTCCACGATGACCAGCATGGTACAGCTGTCATCACTCTGGCAGGACTCATCAATGCATTAAAAATCGTGGGCAAACAGCTTTCTGATGTAAAGATCGTTACTTCCGGCGCAGGTGCCGCAGGAATTGCCATCATCAAGCTGCTCATTTCCATGGGACTTAAGAATGTCATCATGACAGACCGGCATGGCGCTATCTATGAAGGAAGAGATAATCTCAACGCCGTAAAAGAAGAGATGGCCAGGATCACCAATCAGAATCATGAAAAAGGCAGCCTGGCGGATGTGATCAAGGGCGCTGACGTATTTATCGGCGTGTCCGCACCGGGAACCCTGTCCAAAGATATGGTTCGTTCCATGGCAAAAGATCCGGTAATCTTTGCCTGCGCAAATCCGGTACCGGAAATCTATCCGGACGAGGCAAAAGAGGCAGGAGCCGCTGTGGTTTCCACCGGACGTTCTGATTTCCCGAATCAGGTCAACAATGTACTCTGCTTCCCTGGCATTTTCCGGGGGGCTCTGGATGTCCGTGCCACCGATATCAATGATGAGATGAAGATTGCCGCTGCTTACGCCATTGCCGGACTTGTCAGCGACGAGGAACTGAATCCGGATTATATTCTTCCGGCTGCCTTTGATTCCCGGGTGAAAGACGCCGTGGCAGAGGCCACCAGAAAAGCAGCCATCAAGAGCGGCGTGGCCCGTGTCTCAGAAGTTTAGGATCGTGTCCGTAAATACTTGGAAGAACAAAGGATTTTCTTTGACAAAACAGGATAATAGATATCATGATTAAAGTAGATTTGATTACCGGTTTCCTCGGAGCCGGGAAAACCACATTTATAAAAAAATACGCAAAGTATCTCATGGATCAGGGCTGTAATATCGGAATCCTTGAGAACGATTACGGCGCTGTCAACGTGGATATGATGCTTCTGCAGGAATTGCAGGGCGAGCGCTGTGATCTGTCCATGGTGGCCGGCGGCTGCGACGCTGACTGTCACCGCCGGCGTTTTAAGACAAAGCTCATCGCCATGGGAATGTCCGGTTACGACCGGGTTCTCATTGAACCTTCCGGCATTTTTGATGTGGATGAATTTTATGATGTGCTTTATGAAGAACCTCTGTGCCGCTGGTATGAGACCGGCAATGTCATTGCCATTGTCGACGGCGGCCTGGAGGAGCAGCTGTCTGAACAGTCGGAATTCCTGCTGGCCTCCCAGATTGCCGGGGCGGGAAAGGTTCTTTTGAGCAAGACATCGGAATGCGCAGAAGCGGAGATAGAAAAGACCGTCCGTCACATGAACCGGGCCATGGAAGAAGTACAGTGTGAACGCCGGTTTCAGGACGATGTGATTCGCAAAGACTGGGACAGTCTGACAGACGAGGACTGGAAGAACATCGCCAACAGTGGCTACGTCCATGCATCATATGTAAAAAAACTGACAGAAGAGGACAGCGCGTATTCCACGCAGTATTATCTGGATATCCACCTGCCGGAGCAGGCTGCCAAACAGCTCATCGGGCAGGTTATGAATGATCCTTCCTGCGGCAACATTTTCCGCATCAAGGGTTTCTTAAAACGCAGCTCCAGTGCAGAGCCGTCTTCACCGGCGGAAAGTTCTGCGGCGGCTGAAAATGCGGCACCGGGATGGCTGGAAATCAACGCCACCCGCCGGAACATCCGCCTGGAGCCCATCAAAAAGGGACAGGAAGTTCTCATTGTTATCGGAGAAAACCTGAACAAAGAACGCCTGGATACCTATTTTGGCAAATATTTATAAATAGAACGCTTTGGTGGCTTTCTTGTATCTTCTGATAAAAAATGTTATGATATAAGACAGGAAAAGGGGCAGGGCCCGTACAGTGGGATAATACTTTTTCTCAGGAGGTGGAAGATGAAACTATTGATCAAACAGCGGGTATTCTCCTGGAGCGATACTTACGATATTTATGATGAAAATGAGAATCCCAAATATTTTGTAAAAGGCGAGATTCTGTCTTTGGGGCACAGGCTCCATGTCTATGATGCGGCTGGCAATGAAGTGGGACTGATCAAAGAAAAAATATTGAACCTGCTGCCGGTCTTTGAAATCGAGACTGGCGGAGTTCCACGGGGAAGAATTGAGAAAAGATTTACGCTGTTCCGTCCAAAATATGACGTGGATTATAATGGCTGGCGTGTGGAAGGAGATTTTCTTGGATGGAATTATGATGTGTATTGCGGATGCAGTTCCGTCATACATATCAGAAAGGAAATTCTGCACTGGGGCGATACTTATGTTATCGATTTTTCCAATCCGGAAGATGAACTTATGGGACTTTTGCTGGTCATCTCTATTGACGCGGCCAACTGTGCCAATAAATAAACGGGAATGCAGTGCGGACTGATAAATGCGATACGGTACTTTTGTGGATACATTTTTTATAAATATACCTAAGATGTGAGAAGGAGGAACGGCACGAAGTTCTGTGCCGAAAATGGATTATGAAATTTTATGTAACACGCCACGGTGAGGCGGTCTGGAATGTAGATAATAAAATCTGTGGAAGAACGGATGTGGAACTGACAGAGAAAGGGTACGCGCAGGCGGAAGAACTGGCGGAGCGTGTGAAAGACTATCACATTGACCTGATTATAAGTTCTCCCCTGCAGAGGGCTTTTGAGACAGCCCGGACGGTTGCAAACAGATACCGCATCCCTCTTCAGATTGACGAGCGGCTGATCGAGCAGAATTACGGCATCTACGAAGGAAAAGACCGGCAAGACGAAGGGTTCCTTGCAAACAAGCGCCAGTTTGCCTATCGGTATCCGGAAGGTGGAGAATCTATGATGCAGATGGCGTACCGGGTCTATGGTTTTATTGAGGATGTGAAGAAAAATTATCCCGGTAAAAATGTGCTGGTCGTTTGTCACGGGGGTGTCTGCCGGGTGATCCGCAGTTACTTTACCGATATGACCAACGATGAATTTTTCCACTATTATAAGGAAAACTGTCAGATCGAAGAGTACGAATTGTAAAATACCGGGAGAATCCTGCTTTGCAGGATTCTTTCTTAATCATGGCAGATTTTTTCTCAAACCAGATCATCCTCTATTTCCATCTCCGATATTCATTCAACAGATGTTCAATTTTCAGATTCAGATTCTCCGGCATATGTCCCGCCGTCACCGGCGGTACTTTCAGCCACAGATGAAGTTTCCGGGCCGTGCCGGCCGCTTCGATCCGAACCATCACACCTCTTTGTTCAAGAAGAGGGACCACCACATAATACATGCGGTCGTCATGAAAAGAAAGATAGCCAAGTTCCTTTCCTGCCTGGTCTTTCAGATAAAGCCGGTGCTGTCGGATGCCGGCAGGATACAATACTTCTTTCGCGGATAAAGGGGAGGGCGCAGGGCTCTCCAGCATAGAAGAAATCAGAAAGATGACGGCGCCGTCTTCCTCCGTCCACTGTTTCTTTGTCAGTTCTCTTAGAAGCGCTGTGCTGTGAATAAACTGCTGGGCCAGCAGATAGGTAAGTTCTGTCTGGATATCCATGCGGGAAGCTGAAGGGGCCCTGCGCCCCAGGGCATCGTCGATGTCGTCCAGCAGCTTTTTGCCACATTGGTAAATACTCCTCAAAAATAGAGGAAAGTCTTCTTCCAGCTGCCAGAGAAACTTTCCCCTGGCGATGGTAAAATGGCCGATGATGGTTCCGTCAAAGTCCTCTGCGTAATGATATATCTCCCGCTCTGTGTAAGCCTGCGGATTCACAGGGGCATCCCAGACGGCTGATCTTTTCGCGCTTTTGGAACTGTCCCTGCCGGAAAAGGAACTTCCGGATGCATGGGTTCCGGACGTTTGCGCTGTTTTTTGCCGGGAATCTCCCTTTGATAAAGTTTGCGCTTCCCCCATAGTGTCTTTTAAGAAACTGTAGGCCCTGTTGATGTCCTTAGCGCTGTAGGGATATGATTTTCGCACAGTATGATGGACATCCGGGTGCACCTGCATCATAAGATTCCGGTATCTTTTTTTGATCTCTGATCCGGATGCGTCAGGGCGTATGCCGAGAATCCGGCAGGCTTGCTGTCTGGTCATAGTGGATCCTTTCTTTCAGATGAATTCTGTTTTTCTTATGTTACAGGACATTTTCCACTTCGTCAAGAAAGGGCATTCTCAAGCCACAGGACGTGTGTTTTTTCGGGATAAATGTTCCATTTTTTGTGCTTTTTTTCGTTCAATATAATATCATACATTGAAATCAGGTGTGTTTTTTAGTATAATAGTTTATAAGTTTTGATGTATGACCCCATTTCAAAAGACATCTTAACAATATTAAAACAAAAAGGAGCGTTTTTTATGATTGCATGGAAGAATATGGATACCCTGGAATCCTATCAGAAACTGACCACAATGAAAAATCGTGTGAATATCATCGAAGCGATGGAGGGAGAAAGCGGTGCCGAGAGAGTAGCCCGTTATTCCACTCCAATGGCTGCCGGACTTTCCTATAACTATGCAGCCAAAGAAGTCGATGACACAATTTTGGAACAGCTTGCCGCACTGGCAGAGGAGGCACAGCTTTCTGAGAAGTTTGAAGCTCTTTATAATGGTGAAAGAATCAACACCGGTGAGAACCGTATGGTTCTTCATCACCTGGCACGCAGACAGCTGGGTAACGATGTAGTGGAAAACGGTGTGAATAAGCGCGAGTTCTACACTGGCGTACAGGCTAAGGTTGCCGAGTTTGCCAATAAGGTGCATGCAGGTGAGATTACCAACGCAGCAGGCGAAACCTTTACAACAGTTGTTCAGATCGGTATCGGCGGAAGCGACCTGGGTCCTCGTGCTTTATATTTAGCTCTTGAGAACTGGGCCAAGGCCAACAATACATTAAAGATGGAAGCGAAGTTCATCAGCAACGTGGATCCGGATGACGCGGCGGCTGTACTGAATTCCATCGACGTATCCCGTTCCTTATTCATTGTTGTTTCCAAATCCGGAACAACACTGGAGACACTGACCAACGAAGCTTTCGTAAAAGACGCTCTGGTTAAGGCAGGACTGAATCCTTCCGACCATATGCTTGCCGTAACAAGCGAAACTTCTCCTATGGCACAGGGCGACGATTATCTGGCTGCATTCTTTATGGATGATTACATCGGCGGCCGTTTCTCCTCCAGCTCTGCTGTGGGCGGCGCTGTTTTGTCCCTGGCATTTGGTCCGGAAGTATTTGAGGCTGTTTTAGAGGGCGCAGCAGAAGAAGACAAGCTTGCTGCCAACAAAGATTTATTACAGAATCCGGATATGCTTGACGCACTGATTGGTATTTACGAACGTAACGTACAGGGTTATCCTGCTACTGCTGTTCTTCCGTATTCCCAGGCATTGAGCCGTTTCCCTGCACATTTACAGCAGATGGATATGGAGTCCAACGGTAAGACTGTCAATCGTTTTGGCGAATATGTCAACTACGTAACCGGTCCGGTCATCTTTGGCGAACCTGGAACCAACGGACAGCATTCCTTCTATCAGCTGCTTCATCAGGGTTCTGATATCATTCCGCTGCAGTTTGTCGGATACAAGAAGAACCAGATGGGCATGGACGCCGTCATTGAAGGCTCCACCAGTCAGCAGAAGTTATGCGCAAACGTTGCCGCTCAGATTGTTGCTTTCGCCTGCGGTAAAGATGATGAGAACAATAACAAGTCTTTCAAGGGCGGACGTCCTTCCAGCATCATCATCGGCGAGCAGGTAACTCCTCAGTCCCTTGGCGCGCTGCTGGCACATTATGAGAATAAAGTTATGTTCCAGGGATTTGTATGGAACTTAAACAGCTTTGACCAGGAAGGTGTACAGTTAGGCAAAGTACTGGCAAAACGGGTGCTGGCTCACGATACGGACGGCGCATTGAAAGCATACAGTGATTTATTAGAGATTTAATTGATTTCTTGAATCCACATCCGGACAGAGGGTTTTTCTTCTGTCCGGTTTTTTATTTGACAAAGTTTTTATAATTATGTATTATCATACAGCCGGAACATATTTACGAAATTTTATTAATACAGCATATATTTTAGATAAGGAATAATAATGATGGAAATGATGAATACCACCGATAATCTGGCTCTGAAAGATGAGATTTTATTGAGCATCGAAAAGCCGGTTCGCTATATCGGTCACGAGATCAACAGTGTTATAAAGGACCCGGATGCAGTGGATATCCGGGTCGGTATGGCATTCCCGGACGTTTATGAAATAGGCATGTCCCACCTTGGAATGAAGATCATCTACGAGCAGCTGAATCGCCGGGAAGATATCTGGTGCGAACGTGTATTTTCTCCGTGGGTGGATCTTGACAAAGTAATGCGGGAAGAAAAGATCCCGCTGTTTGCCCTGGAGAGTCAGGACCCGGTGTTTATGTTTGATTTTCTTCTGATCACCATTCAGTATGAAATGTGTTATACAAATATTTTACAGCTTCTTGATCTGGCGCAGATCGGCATCTTTGCCAAAGACCGCCGGGAGGACGCGCCGTTTGTCATCGGCGGAGGTCCTTGTACCTACAATCCGGAGCCGCTGGCGCCGTTCTTTGATATGTTTTACATCGGAGAGAGCGAGACCGTCTACTACGAGCTCATGGATTTATATAAAGAACACAAAGCTCAGGGCGGCAGCCGGAAAGAGTTCCTGAAAAAAGCGGCCCGGGTGCCGGGTATCTATGTCCCTTCCCTTTATGATGTAGAGTATCATGAGGACGGAACCATCGCCTCCATGGAGCCAAACTGTCCGGAAGCGCCAGTGAAGATACTCCGCCAGGTACAGATGGACCTGGACAACACCTTCTATCCGGAAAAACCGCTGGTACCGTACATCAAGGTCACGCAGGACCGCTGTGTGCTGGAGATCCAGAGGGGATGTACGAGAGGATGCCGGTTCTGTCAGGCAGGCATGGTATATCGTCCTCTCCGGGAAAGAAGCCTCTCCATGCTGGAGCGGGTGGCGGAGAATTCCTTAAAAGCCACCGGCAATGATGAGATTTCTTTGAGTTCCTTAAGTTCCAGCGATTACCGGAAGCTGCCGGAACTGTGCAATTATCTCATCGACAATTTCCGCAGCAAAAATATCAACATTGCCCTGCCGTCTCTGCGTATCGACGCCTTCTCTCTGGACGTGATGAGTAAGGTGCAGGATGTGCGCAAAAGCAGCCTGACCTTCGCCCCGGAGGCCGGTACTCAGCGGATGCGGGATGTGATCAACAAGGGACTGACGGAAGAAGATATCCTTCACGGAGCCGAGGAAGCCTTCAAGGGCGGCTGGAACAAAGTGAAGCTTTACTTCATGATGGGACTGCCGACGGAGACAGAAGAAGATATGAGAGGCATCGCCCATCTGTGCGAAAAAGTCGCCATGCATTATTATAAACTGGATTCCCAGTACAGAAATGGCCGGGTATCTGTGGGGGCCAGCTGTTCCTTCTTTGTACCGAAGCCATTTACGCCGTTCCAGTGGGCGTCCATGTGCGAGGTGGAGGAATATAACCGCCGGGCTCATCTGGTCAATGACGAGTTCAAGGCACAGCATAACCGCCGCAGCCTTTCTTTCAAATATCATGACGCCAAGACCACGGTGCTGGAAGGTATTCTCGCCCGGGGCGACCGCCGCATTGCCGACGTGATTTACTCGGCTTATCAGAAAGGCTGCCTGTATGACGCCTGGACAGAGTTCTTCCATTATGACCGCTGGATGGAGGCCATGGAGGAAAACGGACTGGATTACCATTTTTATACAACAAGAGAGCGGAATCTCGACGAAATCTTTCCGTGGGATTTCATTGATATCGGCGTGACCAAAGAATTCTTAAAGAGAGAGTGGAATAACGCCATGGAAGAAAAAGTAACGCCGAACTGCCGGGAGAAATGCTCCGGCTGCGGCGCAAGTCGTTTTGGAGGAGGTGTCTGCCGTGAAAGCAAGAATTAAATGGAGCAAAACAGGAGTCCTGAAATTTATCGGACATTTGGATGTACAGCGATACTTTCATAAAGCCATGATGCGGGCAGAGCTTCCGGTTTCCTTTTCCAGAGGCATGAGCCCGCACCAGATCATGAGTTTTGCCGCTCCTCTGGGCATCGGCATGACCAGCGAAGGAGAGTATGTGGACATTTCCTTTGACTGGTGTTATTCCGGGCAGGAAATGATGGACCGGATGAACGCCGTGATGAATGAGGGCATTTCCGTGCTGGAATTTAAACAGATTGATGAGAAAGAGAAAAACTGTATGGCGGTCACGGCCGCGGCGGACTATCTCGTAGACTTCCGGAAAGGCTATTATTACACGGACGCTTTCCTGAAACGGACGGAGCCTTTCTATTTCCAGGAGCAGATCCCGATTCTCAAAAAGACCAAGCGCAGCGAGAAAGAGGTGGATATCTCTCCGATGATCCTTGCCATCCGGGAGCAGGATGGGAAGCTTTTCATGCGCCTTGTGACAGGAAGCGCGGAGAATTTAAAGCCCCAGCTGGTCATGGAGGCTTTCTGCAATTATCTGGGATACGATTACGAGCCATTTGCTTTCCAGTATCACCGTCTGGAAACTTATCTGAAAAAGGATGGAGAACTGCTGCCGCTGGGGGCTGTGGGAAGAGATGTGCCGGCGCCAGTGGAGAATCCAAATGAACCATAAATTGATTATCGCCGAACATTCCGGCGTCATCCGCTACGGATATTTCAGGGATGGTCTTCCCGTGGAACTTTATTGTGAAACAAAAGAGCAGGAGAGTCTCGTGGGAAACATATATGCCGCCCGGGTGGAGCGGGTGGCCGATGGCATCGACGGGGCTTTTCTGGAAATCGGCCAGAAAGGCAAATGTTACTATCGGCTTCCGAAAAACGGACAGCAGCCGGTGAAACTATCTCCGGGTCACGAGGATAAACTGTACGGCGGCGATATCATCCTGGTGCAGATCACCAAAGATGCCGTGAAGACCAAACTTCCGGTGGCGGACGGCAACGTGAGTCTCACCGGAAAATATTTCGTCCTGACTCTGGGCGACAAACGTTCCGGCGTGTCCAAAAAAATTCGCGGTACAGCAGAGAGAGAACGGCTTTCCGCCATCGCTGCCGGTTACAAAAGAGAAGAATATGGCATTGTGGTCCGCACCAACGCCGAAGGTGCCCCTGAGGAAGAACTTAACAAAGAACTGGCAGCGCTGACAGCCCGATACCAGTCGCTGATGAAAAAAGCTGCGTTCTCGGAGGCAAGGAGTCTTTTATACAGGGAACCTCCTTACTATATCACTTTGGGAAAAGAACTGCCGGCAGCAAAGCTTGATGAGATTGTCACGGACAGTCCGGAAATCTACGAGGAGCTGCGGCAATATTATGGCGCTGAATATTCCGGCGGCAGTACGCCACTGCCATCCCATAGTAAAAATCCGGCGGCAAGTCAGCAGAAATCGTCAAACAGTATCTGCCGGATCACGCTGTATACCGACATATATCCCCTGGAAAAGCTGTATCGTCTCGACCATTTTTATGAAACCGCCCTTCAGAAAACCGTCTGGCTGCCTTCCGGCGGCAGTCTGGTCATCGAACCCACGGAAGCCATGGTGGTCATCGATGTCAACAGCGGCAGTGTCACCAAAAAGAAAAAACATGCGGACAAAATTTTTTATGAGATGAACCGGGAAGCAGCCGCGGAAATTGCCAGACAGCTGCGCCTCCGGAATCTGTCCGGCATCATCCTCATTGATTTCATCAATATGGAGACAAAGGAACAGCGGCAAAAACTATTCGCCTTTCTGGCAGAAGAATGTAAAAAAGACCGGGTCAACTGCCAGGTCATTGACATGACAGCCCTCGGTCTGGTGGAAATGATCCGCAGCAAAGGGAAGAAACCGCTTCATGAGCAGGTGCGGGACGCGAAAAAAATCTGTGCAGAAAAAGCTGCAGAATAAAGAAGGGTTTTGTATCTGTTCCTCTTCCTCTGTGTTTGGAGGACAGAAAATGTCCGTGCTCAGTCTCAACAGAATGTAAAAAAGACCGGGTCAACTGCCAGGTCATTGACATGACAGCTCTCGGTCTGATAAAAATGATCCACAACAAAGGGAAGAAACCGCTTCCTGTATGTCCTTTCGTTTTCCCGGAAACAGAGAAAACGCCATAAAACTACCTGAACGACAATTAATAACACCTGAACAACATAACAGAAACCTGGAAGCCTATGATAAAATAGATAATAAATATCAAAAACGAAAAGTAGAGTAGAAAGGAAAGCACTACTTTATGGGATATATTTTATTAAAAGGATTGATCTTATTTACAAGATTTTCAGGGATAAAGAGAAATAGCCGCCAACTACTAGCACTAGCTGACGGCTGACATCATGTTGATGTAAGTTATAAAGTATGTGAGGGTAGGCCGTTTTTCTGGCTTCCCTCTTTCTGTTTTCAATATAGCACAGAAGAGGGAAAAGTGCAAGAAATATGTTGAGAAAGTAGCTGCCTTTTGTGTTGTCCTTTTTCCCGGGACGGGGATTGACTAGCTGAAAGCTACATGATAAAGTGAAAAATGTGATATTTGGCTTACTTGTAAGTTGATGCGGCGGTTTGGTAAAATAAAGCTTTTGCCGGAGAAAGGGGCGTGGGGAGATGCGAAAAAAACTTCCCATCGGGATTGATGGATTTGAAAAAATAAGGACAAATAATTTTTATTATGTGGATAAGACAATGTTCATTGCGGAATTGCTGCAAAATTGGGGTGAAGTGAATCTGTTCACTAGACCCAGACGGTTTGGAAAGACTCTCAACCTGAGCATGCTGAAATGTTTTTTTGAAATTGGCGGCAGAAAAGAATTGTTCAATGGACTGAAAATTTCTCAGGAAAAAGAATTGATTGAGGAATATATGGGACAGTTTCCGGTGATATCTGTCAGTCTGAAAAGCGTGGACGGGTTGAGTTTTGAGGCGGCATCCGCGGCTCTGCGGAATATTGTCGGCAAAGAAGCCTCAAGATTTCAGTTTTTACGGGAAAGTGCGAGATTGTCTGAAAATGAACGGGAAAGATATGAAGCATTGATCCGCGTGGATCAGGGAGTATTTGCCATGAACGATGAATTACTGGTAGACAGCCTGCTGACACTTTCTCAGCTTCTTTCAAAACATTATGACCGAAAAATAATTCTTTTGATTGATGAATATGACGTTCCTCTGGATAAAGCATTCCAGGCCGGATATTATGACAGAATGGTCAGCCTGATCCGAAACATGCTTGGAAATGTACTCAAAACAAACGACGCTCTCTTTTTCGCTGTTCTTACAGGGTGTCTGCGGATTTCGAAGGAAAGTATTTTCACAGGATTAAATAATCTGAAAGTGCACACAGTTTCAGACAGCAGATATGATGAGTATTTCGGATTTACCGATGAGGATGTGTCAGATTTGCTGGACTTCTATGGCCTGTCGTCTTATAAAGACATAATGAAAGACTGGTACGATGGGTATCTTTTTGGAAAAATCAATGTATATTGCCCGTGGGACGTAATCAATTATTGTGATACCCTGTTATCGGATGAAGATGCGGAACCGGAAAATTACTGGGCAAATACCAGTGGAAATGATATCGTGCGACGCTTGCTGAAAAAGGCAGATCAGACCACAAAAAATGAGGTAGAGCAGCTGTTAAACAATAAATATATTGTAAAATCTGTCCGCCAGGAGCTGACATACAGAGATATCGACAGTTCCATCGATAATATCTGGAGTGTCCTTTATTCTACCGGTTATCTGACACAGTGTGGCCGCCTTCCCGGAAAACAGCTGAAACTCATAATTCCTAATAAAGAAGTTCATGAATTATTCACTGATCTGGTGAAGGAATGGTTTCAGGAAAAAACTCTCTCAGATTCTGCAAAGATTCATCGATTCTGCAAAGCATTTCCTGCAGGAGAAGTTGATATTATTCAGAATATGCTCCATGATTACCTGTGGGATTCCATCAGCATTCGGGACACAGCAGTCCGGATGGACAGAAAAGAAAACTTTTATCATGGTATGATACTGGGGCTGCTGCGAAGCCAGGAGAACTGGCTGATTCAGTCCAATGCCGAGACGGGAGAAGGATACAGTGATATATCCATATATACACCGGAGCATATCGGCATCGTAATTGAACTGAAATATGCCCATGATGGAAATCTGGAAAAAGCCTGTGCAAAAGCATTACAGCAGATCAGAGAGAAAAAATATGCCGTCGGCCTCAGGCGAAAGGGTATGGAGAGAATCATAACATATGGAATAGCATTTTATGAGAAAGAATGTATGGTGGTCAACGGTGAAACATAAAAAATCTCAATGATCATGCCCCATGAATCCGCTCAGGGCAAATGCCGTCAATTCGGAAAATTATGATATAATTCTCCGCCCTGCTCTGCGGCAGCAACGACAATGTGCTTTACTATGGCAATATCGCCCAGAACAGCGCCAGCGGCACAGCAGTGCTCAATATTCTTAAATTTGAACAGTACCATGAGCGAGACGACTGCGGCCATGGTTATTTATAATCTGTCCGATTATCTGAGCCGTTATTATAATAAGAAGGTAATCATTCTTCTGATGTTTAAGACCATGGTCAAAAGCTGGTTTAAATAAAAAATGTTCTGATTGGCTGATTTTTTGCTTGACTTTCATTCTTCCGTATGCTAACATGGCAGATGTATGCCGCACAGTTAGGTTGAAAGTTCCGTTCGGACACCAAAACTGGCGAGTAATGTTTTAGGAGGTGCCATATGTACGCAATTATTGCAACAGGTGGTAAACAGTATAAAGTAAGCGAAGGCGACGTGATCAGAGTTGAGAAACTGGGCGTTGAGGCCGGCTCTGCTTATACATTTGACCAGGTGTTGATGGTTGGCGGTGACGAAGTAAAGGTTGGAGAACCTTTAGTTGCTGGTGCAACTGTGGAAGCTTCTGTACTGGAAGACGGTAAAGAGAAGAAGATTATCGTTTACAAGTATAAGAGAAAAACAGGCTACCACAAGAAACAGGGTCACAGACAGCCATATACAAAGGTTAAGATCGAAAAGATCAACGCGTAATCATGATTACTGTTACAATTTACAGAAAGCCTGAGAACCAGTTTAGAGGATTTCAGGTGATTGGACATGCCGGAAGCACAGAAGAGGGAGCAGATCTTGTATGCTGTTCCGTTTCCGTACTTACCATTAATCTCGTAAACAGCCTGGAGAGCTTCACCGATGAGGAGTTTGAGCTCATCGAGCAGGAAGAACTTGGTCTGGTGCAGCTTACCTTTAAAAAGGCGGAGATCAGCGAGAGGGCGGCACTGCTGATGCAGTCCTTCGATCTGGGAGTACATTCTGTTGCCGAAGAGTATGATACCTGGTTAAAAGTTATAACGAAGGAGGTGTAACGACCATGATGAAAATGAACCTTCAATTTTTCGCTCATAAAAAGGGAGTTGGTTCCACAAAGAACGGACGTGACTCCGAGTCTAAGAGACTGGGTGCGAAGAGAGCAGACGGACAGTTTGTAAAAGCTGGAAATATTCTTTACAGACAGCGCGGAACAAAGATTCATCCAGGCGTTAACGTAGGACGCGGTGGTGATGACACATTATTTGCATTAGTAGATGGTGTTGTTCGTTTTGAAAGAAAAGGCAGAGACAAAAAACAGTGCTCTGTATACCCAGTAGCATAGGGAACTCTTGTTTATCAGCGGCTTCAAAAGTAACGGTTTGAAGCCGCTTTCTTTATGAAATAAATCGTTATAGATCAGATGAAAAGGTGACGGCCGTCTCATAATAATGATAAGGGCTGCTCACCAAAAACATAAGTAACAGACAGAAAGGAAGTGTATCATCGATGTTTGCAGACCGTGCGCGCATTTTTATCCGTTCTGGCAAGGGCGGGGACGGGCATGTCAGCTTTCGAAGAGAGCTTTACGTTCCGGACGGCGGTCCTGATGGAGGGGACGGCGGCAAGGGCGGCGATTTGATATTCGTCGTGGACCCGGGACTCAATACTCTCGTGGATTTTCGTCATAAAAGGAAATATTGTGCCGGCGACGGCAAGGAAGGCTCCAAGCGCCGCTGTACCGGCGCAAGCGGAGAGGATATGATTCTGAAAGTTCCGGCCGGAACTGTTATCAAGGATGCGGAGACCGGAAAGGTCATTCTTGATATGGCTAACCGGACAGAACCGGTGGTGTTATTGAAGGGCGGCCGTGGCGGCAAAGGCAATCAGCATTATGCCACAGCCACCATGCAGGCGCCAAAGTACGCCCAGCCGGGACAGGAAGCCAAGGAGCTCTGGGTGGACCTGGAGCTTAAGGTCATTGCCGATGTGGGACTGGTTGGATTCCCGAACGTGGGTAAATCCACACTTCTTTCCCGTGTCACCAACGCAAAACCAAAGATCGCCAACTATCATTTCACCACTTTGAATCCGAATCTTGGCGTGGTGGATCTGGCGGAAGGCAATGGATTTGTCATCGCCGACATTCCTGGAATCATCGAAGGGGCATCCGAAGGCGTGGGCCTTGGACTGGAGTTCCTGCGGCACATTGAGCGGACCAAAGTGATGATCCATATGGTGGATGCGGCTTCTGTGGAGGGAAGAGATCCCATTGCAGATATCAAGGCCATCAACCAGGAACTGGCTTCTTATAATCCGGAACTGGCGAAACGGCCGCAGGTGATCGCCGCCAACAAGATCGACGCCATGAGCGAGGAAGACTGCCAGATGATCGTGGAGATGCTGGAAGAGGAATTCGGACCACAGGGCATTAAGGTTTTCCCGATATCCGCAGTCAGCGGCAAGGGATTAAAGGAGCTTTTGTGGCATGTCAATACGCTTCTCAAAGAACTTCCGGAAGAGCCGGTGGAGTTTGAACAGGAATACTTCTTTGAGATGCAGCAGGAAGAACCGGCGGAGTCCATCGTGGTTGCCATGGCAGAACCGGGCGTATTTACGGTGGAAGGCCCGAAGGTGGAACGAATGCTTGGCTACACCAACCTGGAATCTGAGAAGGGCTTTGAGTTTTTCCAGAAGTTTATGAAGGAAAATGGTGTCCTCGCACGTTTGGAGGAACTCGGTATTGAAGAAGGAGACACTGTCCGCCTGTATAATCTGGAGTTTGATTACTATAAATAAAAGGCGGCGAGGCGGGGTTTACCCGCAGAGCGCCTGCATATATTCATACATTTGCTGTAAAAATATAGAAGGAGAAAGAAATGACAAGTAAGCAGAGAGCCTATTTAAAAGGTCTTGCCATGACAATGGACCCGATTTTTCAGATCGGCAAGGCATCCCTGACACCGGAGATCATCGATGCGGTACGGGAGGCCATTGATAAAAGAGAGCTGATCAAAATATCGGTTCTCAAAAACTGTTTCGATGATCCGAAGGAGCTGGCACAGATCCTGGCGGAGAGAACCCGTTCTGAGGTGGTGCAGGTCATCGGAAAGAAAATCGTGTTATTTAAACAGGCAAAGGAAGACAGTAAAATTACACTGCCGTAAAACGGGAGAAGGCTGATATGAGCAGACAAAAAAAGATCGGTATCATGGGCGGTACATTTAATCCCATTCATTTCGGTCATCTTCTTCTGGCGGAGACAGCGTATCATCAGTTCTCCCTGGATGAGGTTCTTTTCATGCCAACCAAGAATCCTTATTATAAAAAGCTTGGCAACAGTGTGACGGAGGAAGACCGGGTGCAGATGGTGAAGCTTGCCATCAGAGATAACGCTCATTTTACTTTTTCCGGAGAAGAATTAAACCGGGAAGGGACCACTTATACAGTGGAAACTCTTAAAAATCTGACCCGTAAAAATCCTGACTGTGACTATTATTTTATCATGGGGGCAGATTCTCTTTACCATATTGAATCCTGGAAAGACACGGCGGATGTTCTCCGAATGGCGGTCATTCTGGTGGCCGGCCGCGGAGACCTGTCCAGTTCCCTGAACAGTCAGATTGAATATATCGAAAATAAATACGATGCCTCCATCCATTTCCTGAACTCGCCCAGCCTGGAGATTTCATCCAATGATATCCGGCGGCGGGTGCAGGCAGGCGAGAGCATCCGTTATCTGCTTCCCCGGGAGGTGGCAGATTATATTTATGAACACAAGCTTTATGTCATGTAGATGGGAGCGTACCAATGACCAGAGAGGAAATCAGAAAAGATTTAAAAAACCTTTTATCAGAAAAACGATTTGAACACACGCTGGGAGTGGAATATACGTCCGCTTGCCTTGCCATGCGTTACGGCGCCGATATGGAAAAGGCCAGAATGGCAGGGCTGCTCCATGACTGCGCCAAATATCTCTCAGCGGAAGATAAGATCGCATACAGCAAGCGATATGGTATGCCGATTTCCAAATATGAGAAGAAGAACCCCGAACTTCTCCACGCCAAACTGGGCGCCTGCTTTGCCAACGTCAAATACGGCATTGCTGATCCGGAGATTCTCTCAGCTATTACCTGGCATACCACCGGCAAACCGGATATGTCGCTGTTAGATAAAATCGTGTATGTGGCGGATTATCTGGAGCCAAACCGGAATCAGGCGCCGAATCTTGCGGAAGTGCGGGAGCTGGCCTTTAAGGATTTGGACGAATGTCTCTGTCAGATTCTTGAGGACAGCATAAAATATTTATCCAACAAAAAAAGTACCACCGATCCGATGACCCGACGGACCTGGGAGTACTACAGAATATACAGAATGAGGAATCAGGAGGTGTAACCGTGGAAGAATCAAAAAAGATGACACAGATCGTCATTGACGCCCTGGAAGATAAGAAGGCAGAAGATATCACAATCCTGGATATCAGTGAGATTTCTGTGCTGGCTGATTATTTTGTCATTGCTGATGGAAATAACCGAAATCAGGTTCAGGCCATGGCAGACAGCGTGGAGGAAGCGCTGGGCAGAGCCGGATATGAGCCAAAGCAGATTGAAGGATATCAGACAGCCAACTGGATCTTGATGGATTACAAAGATGTGATCGTCCATGTATTCAGTAAAGAGGACCGTGGATTCTATGATCTGGAACGAATCTGGAGAGATGGAAAGCCGGTTACAAAAGAGGACCTGCAGCACTAAGCGCTGCAGGCCTTTTTTATTTATTTCATAGGAAACTGCATTCCTATGAAATAAATAACGCTCCGCTATTCCGGACATTTTCATGGGAAAATTTTTGATGAAAATCTTCCATGAAACCGGTCTTAATCGAAAAGTTTGGATAAAACCCTGCATATTTGTTGAACGGCGTTCTTTTTATTTTCTTTGTTGTCTCCGCAGGAATTCTCGAGGAGCAGCCCCAGGAGGCCGTAAGCGCAGAAATTCAGAGTGATATTCGTATCCGCGTAGCTCATGGCAGAATCACTGAGCCGCAGACGAAAAAATTCCTGCAGATATCTTTTCAGAGATTTGATGAGCATGGGGGCGAGGATATCGTGATATTTTGATGCCAGAAGTTTATGGATAAAGGTCCGGTTCATCTGGGAAAATTCCAGAAATACCTCCACCGCTTCTTCCTGGGTCTGACACTGGAGGTTTCTGGTCAGAAGTTTTTCCAGACGCCGGTTTAAGATCCATTCAATCACTTCCAGGATATCCCGGTAATGATAATAAAAACTTTGTCTGGAAATATGGCAGTGATCCGCCAGATCTTTTACTGAAATTTTGTCTATGTTTTTCTGTCTGATTAAGGTAAGAAACGCTTCTGCAATCCGGTCTTTTAAAGGTTCTGTCATTGTTCTCACTCTCCTATACTGGTGTTTTATGACAAAATTCAATTTTTGTCAAGACATATTTGTAAATTTATAAATGATATCTTTTGTTGTTTTTTGCTAAAGTTATTATGATATGCAAAAATGGAGGTAATGTGCATGAAAGAAGTAAAAAAACCGAAAGTACCCCTGATTTTTTACTATTGTATCGTGGTAATCTGCCTGATTCTTTTCAATGCCCTTGCCCGTCCATTGATTATGGAACGGCAGATTAAAGAAGTGGATTATGGCACTTTTATGACCATGACAGATAACAAACAGATCGATGAGGTGGAGATTGATGCCCAGGAAAATCTGATCTATTTTACAGATAAAGATGATAAGATTTATAAGACGGCCATGGTGGAGGACAATGGGCTTACCCAGCGTCTTCATGACGCAGGCATTTCTTTTTCCGGACAGGAAATACGGCAGTCCTCTCCGATCCTGACCGTTCTTTTAAGCTGGATCCTGCCGATCCTTATCTTTGTGCTCATCGGTCAGTATATGTCCAAGAAGATGATGAACCGGGCCGGCGGAGATAATTTCATGACTTTTGGTATGGGAAAAAGCAACGCCAAGATTTATGTCAAATCCTCGGAGGGTATCCGTTTTTCCGATGTGGCCGGCGAGGACGAGGCCAAGGAGAATCTTACGGAGATTGTGGAGTATCTGCATAATCCTGACAGATACAAAGATATCGGTGCATCCATGCCGAAAGGAATCCTGCTGGTGGGCCCTCCCGGAACCGGTAAGACCATGCTGGCAAAGGCTGTGGCCGGCGAAGCCAACGTGCCGTTTTTCTCCATGTCCGGTTCGGAATTTGTGGAGATGTTCGTGGGCATGGGCGCTTCCAAAGTACGAGACTTATTCAGACAGGCCAAAGAAAAAGCCCCGTGTATCGTTTTCATTGATGAGATCGACGCCATTGGAAAGAAGCGAAACGGGCAGTACGGCGGCAATGATGAGCGGGAACAGACCTTGAATCAGCTGCTCACAGAGATGGACGGATTTGAGGAGAATACCGGCGTCATCATCCTGGCGGCCACCAACCGTCCGGAATCTCTGGACCCGGCGCTTCTTCGTCCGGGACGGTTTGACCGCCGTGTTCCGGTAGAGCTCCCGGATCTGAAAGGACGGGAAGATATCTTAAAGGTACACGCCAAAAAGGTTAAAGTGGCCGACAACATTGATTATAATAAGGTGGCACGCATGGCTTCCGGCGCTTCCGGCGCGGAACTTGCCAATATTGTCAATGAGGCTGCACTGCGGGCAGTCCGTGACGGCAGACAGTTTGTCACCCAGGCGGATCTGGAGGAAAGCATTGAAGTTGTCATTGCAGGTTATCAGAAGAAGAACGCCATTCTCACCGATAAAGAAAAGAAGATTGTCGCTTATCATGAGGTGGGTCATGCTCTGGTGGCAGCCAGACAGACCAATTCTGCTCCGGTGCAGAAGATTACCATTGTACCAAGGACATCCGGTGCTCTGGGCTATACCATGCAGGTGGAAGAAGGAAATCATTATCTCATGAGTAAAGAAGAGATGGAGAACAAAATAGCCACCCTGACCGGCGGACGTGCTGCAGAGGAACTGATCTTTGGGTCAGTGACTACCGGCGCTTCCAACGATATTGAACAGGCAACGAAGCTCGCCCGGGCTATGATCACCCGCTACGGTATGAGCGAAGAGTTTGACATGGTGGCCATGGAGACCCAGACCAACCCATATCTGGGGGATGATACCAGCATGACCTGTTCTGCGGAAACTCAGAGAGAAATTGACAAAAAAGTAGTGGAACTGGTGAAAAAGCAGCATGAAAAAGCGTTCGGAATCCTGTCAGATAATCGTCAGAAGCTGGATGAGCTGGCATCCTTCCTGTATAAGGAAGAGACCATCACCGGCGAACAGTTTATGAATATTTTGAATGCATAACAACAGACCGATCAGACAAACCCGGATATCGTCAGAATAACGACATCCGGGTTTATCTGGATTATACGACATATTTCTGTTCGTCCGGAGACGTTCTCTGTATGCTTTTCTGTGTCATTTATTCTTCTGATTCGGCAGCCGGCAGCCGAACAGTAAAGACACTGCCTTTTCCAGGCTCGCTGGCCACATGGATATCTCCGCCGCACAGATCGAGGATGATTTTGCAGATGGCGAGTCCCAGGCCGTTTCCTTGTTCCTTTCTGGAGGAATCGCCCTGATAGAATTTCTCAAAAATGTGTTTGCGGGTTTCCTCCGTCATGCCGATGCCGCGGTCAGCTACCGTCACGGTGAGATCGTCATGGTACCGCCGCAAGGTGATGGCAATGGAAGAATCCGGATTGGAGAACTTGATAGCGTTTCCGATGAGATTGGTCCAGACCTGGAATAAGAGGGCTGACTGTCCGGTGTAGGAAAGCTCCTGCAGATCCACATCCATGGTGATCTGCTTCTGGCTCCATTTGGGCTCCAGCAGCACAATGGCCTCCCGGATTTGTTCATCCAGCCGGTAATGCACCGGTTTTTTTAATGCGTTTTGATTCTCCAGGCGGGAAAGCTGCAGGATATTGCTGGTCAGATCGTTGAGTTTTTCGATATTAAAAAAGACCATCTGAATATATTCATTTCTTTCACTTTCTGACAGATCGGAGTCCTGCAGGAGGGTGACATATCCGGCAATGGAAGACAAAGGGGTCTTAAATTCGTGAGATACATTTGCTATGAAGTCATTGCGCATGATTTCCACGGAGTTCAGCTCCTTTGCCATAAAATTAAAATTATCGATGGTTGTCCGGATTTCTTCAATATTGCCCTTATATTCAATCTGTGCGCTGTAATCGCCCCGGGCAATCTGACGGGAGGCGTTACTCAATTGTTCCAGAGGATGGAATACATGACACATCAGAAAAAAAGAAATCACATATCCCAGAAGAAAACATAACAGACCGATGAGTACAAAGGTGATAGTGATGGGAACGCTGACGATTCCCACAGAGATTCCATTTCGGGCCAGAAAATAGAAGATGCCCGGTATCAGAAAGAAAAACGGCAATATGATTACAAAAAAAGTCAGGGTAAAACGTTTGCGGAGCTTCCAGAGATCAGAAGCTTTCCATTTTTCAATTTTTTTCTTCATTTTTTATCACCCGATATCCAAGACCTCGTATGGTCACGATCTTAAAATCCGTATTTTCCTTGAATCTCTCTCTCAAACGGCTGATATGCACATCAAGAGTATGGGAATCTTCGTAATTATTCATCCCCCATACATCATCAAGGAGCTGCTGTCTGGTAAAAATCTGTCCCGGATAGGAGAGCATTTTGTAGAGCAGTTGAAATTCCTTCTGGGGGAGAATCTTTGTCCCTGTATTATCAGTCACCGTCCAGGTATCGTATTCCATGCAGGTGCCGCCAAAGGTAAGCCTCCGCTCGCTGACGCTCTTTACACGGCGCAGAAGAGCGTTGACCCGCAGCACCATCTCATGAATATCAATGGGTTTGACCATATAGTCGTCAGCGCCGGCCTGAAATCCTGTCTGTTTGTCCATAATATCGCTCTTGGCTGTGATAATGAGGACCGGAAGATCAATATTAGCGTCTCTCAGCTGCCGGATAAAATCGAAACCGTCGATTCCCGGCATCATGATATCTGTGATGATCAGGTCGATGGACTCCTCGTCCAGAATATCCAGAGCCTCTGCGGCGCTCTCAGCCGGAAAAGTAATAAAATTATTTTTTCCCAGTGTTTTACAAAATAGGCGTTTCAGACTGTTATCATCTTCCACCACGAGTATTTTAAACATATCATTCCTCCATGCAAAATATGTATTTATTGCAAGAGTAACAAAAAAGTAAGAAAATCTCAATGGAAATTGAGGATTAGTTGAGATAAATTTGAGGTTGATATTGTTTAATTATGGAGAAATGGAAAGAAAGGAGCGATTGCGACGTTTGGATATATCATCTGTAATAAAAAAGGACTGTCGGAAGAGGAACTGAAACGATACCAGCAGATGTACTGCGGAATTTGTCACAGTCTGCGCAGCCGATACGGACAGCTGTCCAGATTTTCCCTGAATTTTGATATGACATTTCTGGCGCTGTTTCTGACTGCCCTCTATGAGCCGGAAGAAAAACGGGCGCAGTACCGCTGCCCGGTACACCCTTTGAAAGACAGAACATTTCTTCATAATAAATATATTGATTATGCGGCGGATATGACAGTGGCTCTGGCGTATTATAAATGTCTTGACGACTGGGAGGATGAAAAAAAGCGCACCCGTCTCGCTTACAGTAAGCTTTTGGAAGAAAAGTACAGGGAGGTGGAAGCACGCTACGAAAGGCAGTGCAGAAATATCAGGGAGAGCCTGGAACTCCTCGCTGAAGTGGAAAAACATGCCCCGGAACAGACGGATCAGGCGGTCAATCTGTCCGGAAAAATGCTGTCAGAAGTATTTGTCTATGATGAGAAAGATTTCTGGAGTGGCAGCTTACGGAAATTTGGATTTTCTCTGGGGCGTTTTATCTACCTGATGGATGCCGCCATGGATTATAAGAAGGACAGAAGAAAACAGAATTATAATCCTCTTTTTTATATGAAAAAAAAGCCGGAGGAGACAGAAGAGATTCTGACCTCCTGTATCAGCGTGGCCGCTGATGAATTCGAAAAACTGCCTATCGTCACCGATGAACATTTGATCCGAAATGTTCTTTACGGAGGCGTTTGGCAGAAATATTACGCAAAGTTCAGAGGAAAGGAGACCAGACATGGTTGATGACCCGTATAAAGTCCTTGGTGTGTCCAGGGACGCCAGCAAGGAAGAGATAAAAAAGGCATACCGGAAGATGGCGAAAAAGTATCATCCGGATCTTCATCCCAATGATCCGGGTGCCACTGAGAAAATGAATGAAATCAATGAGGCCTATGATATGATCAACAATCCCGAGAAATATCAGCGTCAGGCACAGAACGCCGGCAGAAATGCCTATGGCAGTCAGGGCAATCCCTATGGCAGTCCATATGGAAACCGGCAGGGACAGCAGAGCTACGGCGGCGGTTATGGAAATTATGGCAATGGCGGCTACGGCAATGGAAACGGGGGCTATGGCGGTTACGGGCCTTTTGATTTCGACGATATTTTCGGCGGCTTCGGCCGTGCCTCTTACGGGCCGGCCGGTCCGACGGTACAGCCGGGAGACAGTGATGTGATCCGTCAGGCTGTGCAGAACATCAACGCCGGACGTTACGCTTACGCTGTCCAGGGATTAAATACCGTGGTCAGCAGCGGACGGAATGCCCGGTGGTATTATCTGAGCGCCCTGGCCAATTACGGGCAGGGAAATGCCATACTTGCCATGGAGCAGATCCAGAGGGCGGTACAGATGGAGCCGGGAAATACGGTATACCAAAACGCCATGCAGAGTATGCGCCAGTCCGGCAGTACATATAACGAGACCGGTCAGGAATTTCAGAAATATGCCGAAGGTATGGGCCGTTTCTGTACAGCATTTATGATCATGCAGTTCTGCTGCCTGTTCTGCCGTTGCTGACAGAAAGATGCATTTGTTCAGAGACACATTTACATAGATGGAGGAATAAATATATGAGCAAAACAATAGGAATTGACCTGGGAACCACCAACAGCTGTGTTGCTGTGGTGGAAAACGGACAGCCGGTCATTGTGCCGAACAGTTCCGGAGCAAGGACCACTCCCAGCGTTGTGGCATTTACCAAAAAGGGAGAACGTCTGGTGGGAGATGTGGCAAGAAGACAGGCGGCCACAAATCCGGACCGCACTATAAGCTCTGTGAAGAGAGAAATGGGCACAGACTGGAGTATCCGTATTGATGGAAAGGATTACAAACCGCAGACCATCAGCGCCATGATCCTCATGCAGCTGAAAAAAGATGCGGAAGAATTTCTCGGTGAGCCGGTCACTTCGGCGGTCATTACCGTTCCGGCATATTTCAATGATGTGCAGAGGCAGGCTACCAAGGATGCGGGCAGAATCGCCGGGCTGGATGTGAAGAGAATCATCAACGAGCCGACCAGCGCCGCTCTTTCATATGGTCTTGACCATGGAGAAGCCCAGAAAGTTATGGTCTATGACCTGGGCGGAGGTACCTTCGATGTCTCTGTCATTGAGATCGGCGACGACGTCATTGAAGTGCTGGCGACGGCCGGCGATAACCATTTGGGCGGCGATGATTTTGATGAAAGAATCGTCCGGTGGCTGGTTGCTGAATGTAAGAACCAGAATCATGTGGATCCGTCGGGAGATTTCACAGCCATGCAGCGAATCCGTGAGGCTGCGGAACAGGCAAAGAAAGAACTGTCCACCGCCCAGAGCAGCAGCATTGTCCTTCCGTATCTGATGCAGGCGAAAGGAACGCCGGTTCATCTGGAAACCACTCTCACCAGAACAAAGTTTCAGGAACTGATCCAGGATCTGGTGGAGAGAACCGCCGCTCCGGTGCAGCAGGCGCTCAGTGACGCCGGCATTGCCGCCTCAGAGCTGGGTCGTGTTCTTTTAGTGGGCGGTTCCACCCGGATCCCTGCCGTGCAGGAAAAGGTGCGCCTGCTCACAGGAAAAGAACCATCCCGGAACATCAATCCCGACGAGTGCGTGGCCATGGGCGCCGCTGTGCTCGGCAATACTCTGGAGGGCAATTCCCTGGCTGTGGCAGGTTCCGATCTGCTTCTCCTTGACGTGACGCCGATGAGCCTGTCCATCGAGACTGTGGGAGGTGTGGCTACTCGTCTGGTGGAGAGAAATACCACTCTGCCGACCAAATATTCCCGTGTGTTCTCCACGGCCGCTCCATACCAGAGGGATGTGGAAATTCATGTGCTGCAGGGCGAACGCCCTATGGCAAAGGACAATAAGACCATCGGAAAGTTCCGTCTGAAAGGCATCCGGCGGGCTCCTGCGGGTGTGCCGCAGATTGAAGTAACCTTTGATATCGATACCAATGGTATTCTGAAAGTTTCCGCCAGAGATCTGGATACGGGCAAAGAACAGTCCATCACCATCACCGCCGACGACCGGATGAGCGATGCGGAAATCGAACAGGCCATTCGGGATGCACAGCAGTACGCCGGTATGGATAATTTAAGAAAAGAAGCAATCGCCCTGACAGGAGACGCTCAGAAAGTGTTAAGTCAGGCACAGCGTGCTTTGAAAAACGGCGGAAAACAGATTGAACGTCCGGTTAAAAAACAGGTAAAGAGTGATATAAACGCTCTGTCCAAACTTATGGGCAGGTTCCGTCTGGACCGGATGACGGAGGAGGATATGACCGCCATCCGCCAGGCAAAGGAGAATCTGGAACGTTCGGCAGGAAATATTATTGCTCAGTACGGAAATTAGTACGAAAACTAGTACGACAGATTCAGGAGGTGCAGGAATCATAGATAAATTAAGATGGAAATTATCCAATTTTATGCAGCAGAGAAACGGCAATGATGAATTATGCAGAGTAACCTTTATCGTCTCCATCATCGTGTACGTGCTCTCTGTGGTATTGAACAGCTCACTATTTTATCTGCTGGCTCTGTGCGGAATCATATATTCTCTGTTCCGCATGTTTTCAAAAAATGTGCCGGCACGCCAAAAAGAAAACCAACAGTTTCTGCAGTTTTTCAGTCTGCAGAAAAAAAGATTCGCCATGCGAAAAGAATACCGGATATTCACCTGTAAAGGATGTGGAAAGCATATCCGTGTTCCAAGAAAAAAGGGAAAAGTGGAGGTAACCTGCCCGATCTGCGGTCGGAAAGCCATTCACCGGACCTGAGTAAGATCGTCAGCTCTGAAATAATAAACATAAGAAAGAATCCTGCAAAGCAGGATTCTCCGCCTGCGGCGGGTCGCGAAAGCGGCATCTTCCTATCCGCCGCAGTGCGATCCTCGCGGAGCGTTTTTTATTTCATAGGAATGCAATTTCCTATGAAATAAAAAAGTCCCGCCTCAGGAACCAATGAGAAAAAACTGTTTCCGGAAAAGGAAGCTCTCATAAGATAATTCCTGCGGCGGGACTCTTTGATATGATATTGTTGAATTATTTAAATATGCGGAAAAGTCCGATTACCTTTCCTACGATAGAAAAAGGAGTGTTCTGAGGGACAATAATCGGGTCCATGGCGTCATTTTCCGGCTGCAGACGAAAACAGTCGTCTTCTTTATAAAAACGCTTCACCGTAACAGAATCTTCCACAAGGGCAACGACAATCTCGCCATCGGAAGCCGTCGGCGTCTCCTCCACCAGAATATAGTCACCGGAGAAAATACCGGCGTTGATCATGCTCTCGCCCTTGACTTTCAGCATAAAGGTCTGCTTATTTTTCAGAAATTCCGGAGAAATCGGAAAATATCCTTCAATATTCTCAACGGCCAGAATAGGTTCACCGGCAGTCACTGTACCCACGATCGGCACATTGACAAGCTCCCTTCTGGTCAGATTAAAATTATCGTCAATGATCTCTATAGCCCTCGGCTTCGTCGGGTCGCGGCGGATGTAGCCGTTCTTTTCCATGGTCTCCAGATGAGAGTGGACAGATGAAGTGGACTTCAGATGCACCGCCTCACAGATCTCCCGCACAGCAGGCGGATAACCACGGTTCAAAATAGATTCTTTGATAAATTCGAGAATCTCCTGTTGTTTAGGTGTAATCTTACCGTAACTCATATCACAACTCCTTTTCAGTCAAACGTATGTTTTGTTCTTTTCATTTTATCACTTTGCAAAAAAGAAAACAAGTGTTTTCGAATCTGTTTTCGCTTTTTTTATCGCTGATGCATAAAAAGAAAATATGTTCGAAAAAATCATCGAAATCTGTTGACAACAGAAAGTATGTTCGGTATAATACAAACAAATGTTTGAAACATATGTTTGGTTTTGCTTGTATATGTGTTCATATACAACTGTGAAAATGTGGAGGGATAAGAGATGGAAGGAAGAGCAAGAACATATAACAGAAAGATTCAGAAGAGACAGACTAACATCAGAGGCAGACGACCAGTCGGTAGTGCGATGGTCAGGGAGGAGACCAGCTTCCGCAGCAGAAGCCTGATTCTTTTTCTTTTAGTCTCAGTGATGCTTCTCTTTATCGGATTTGGATTCTTTTCCGGCATGGTGCCGTCAGGCGCTCCGGTGGTGGAGGCTAACCAGCAGCTGGGTGATATACAATATAAGGTCATTGAGATTGAGAAGGGAGACAGTCTCTGGAGTATCGCCAAGGCCAATATGAATCCTGGTTTTGACGATATTTACGATTATATTCATGAAGTAAAGCGGTGCAATCAGCTCGGTTCCGATAAGATCACAGCAGGGAATTACTTGTTGGTTCCTTACTACGAATAAGCTGTTCCGGTTCAATATATATGGAAAATATAAATAGCACGACTTTACAATACTATTCGATTATTGATTAAAGATAGTTAAAAAAGGGTATGTACACTGGCCAAAATGTAGAAGTACATACCCTTTTACTATTAAAATTTTTAATATTCAAAAAGAGAAGATTCCTCTGCAAATGCAGATAGATATAATGATGAATTTATGTCTGCGAATCTATAGTTGAGTTTTTTTGAAAAAACCCGCAGACGCTGAAAATACATATCCGTTATGAACCGGATCAGGAAGGCAGGGAAGAACGAGATGGATGACAGAAAAGTAACTACGGTCTGCATACCCCAGGATCGATAGGGAGATATATAAAAATACCGATAAAGATTTTAAATGTGGAAATATCCGCCTTATTTTTTGGAATCCTGGCGGTAATCAGCTATGAGGAAACTCATGTAAAAATTAATATTATAGAAACAATTTTGAAACGATAATCAAACAATCCCCTCTTATAATCTTTCTGGTTATAAAGAGTGAAAAGAAAGGTGAAAAAGATGAGGGAGCCTGAGAAAGATAAGGAAGAACAAAAAGAGAAAAAGAAGTTTTTGATTTATCTGGGAGCCGTGGTCGCTTCTGCTTTGTCTATTGTGCAGGCAAGAGGTGGATTGCTGCCTCAAATAGCCGGTATAGCAGTTTATATTCTGGCAGGTGTTTTTTTAGTTACGGCATGTATATTTTTAGTTCAGGATCTCAAGAACGGAGTCATTGAAAAAATAGTTTCTACAATAAAAAGGAATCCTCTGGGAGAAAAGTTTTTCGATGATTATACTTTTCGGATCATTCTGTCCACTATGCCGACATTTATAATCAATGTGGCGTACACAGTGTATAATGGTGTGCTTGGGGTTATGCATCAATCGGAATGGTTTATAACAATGGCTGTTTATTACAGCCTTCTTGGGATCATGCGTTATCACGCAGTGCATACAGGAAGAATAATATCACGGATGGAAGATCAAAGCCTGGTCAAAAAAAAGGAACTTTCGGTCATAAAAACGGAGGGTATCTTGCTTTTATTATTAAATCTTGCTTTAAGTGGCGTTGTTTTACTGACTATTGTGCAGGATACAGCGAAAAGATATTCGGAAATCATGGTTATAACCATAGCGGCATACACGTTTTACAAAATAATTACATCTGTGATAAATATGATAAAGGTAAGAAAGCTCCAGTCTCCTATTTTAATCACGATTCGTAATATAAGTGTGGCTGACGCATTGGTATCTGTATTGACACTTCAAATGACCATGCTTGCATCTTTTCAGGGGAGAAGTACATTGAACATAAATCAGATGAATGCCATGACCGGGATGGCGGCATGTATCCTGATATCACTTCTGGGAATCAGCATGATTTACTATTCTTATAAAAGAAATAAGAAAGAATCCTAGACGGGGTTCTTTTTTTAATGTTTTTAAAACAATTCTAAGACAATTCTAAAATAATTCTCTTATATGCTTTCAATACAAAAATTAAAGAAGCTTATGAATCAGCATAGACAATTAATATTACTAAAACACAAATGGAACATTTTTCAAATATCGGACGTATATCCTTAACTAGCAGTATGACAAAATTTATGAAACCTGTGAGCGTGCAGCTTCACTGTTTCCATAAATCTCGTATTGCTGTTGAAATAAATATCATGAAGAACAGGAGGAAAACACTATGCGTGTGAAGATTATTATTGTAGCTGTTGTGGCAGTAGTGGCGGGTGTGATCGTTAATCGCATAAATAAAAAAGATTAATAGTGAGGTGTATTGCGAAGAAGATACGGCAGGAGACGGGGAAGCGGAATCTGCCAAATAAGATGATAAATAGTTACGGAGGATAAAAGCAATGGCAATTAAAGAAAACCTGGAGACAATAGCTGTAAAATCAATACTGGGATATGTGACAAAAGACCCGGAAAAAAATTTCCCAAAGCTGGTGGAATGGTTTGATCGTTTTGATAGAAAGGGAACATTAAAAGCGCAGAGGGATACGATCCGGGAAATCGTGAATGATAAAGACAATAACTGGTATCGCCTGATCATGAGTTGCTGCAAAGATATCGATCCAGGCGTGAGGGATCGTCTGTTTGAAAATTTCATCATTAACGGCAGCCTTCTGGGATACCAGAAACAGCTTGAAAATATGGAAAAATATCACTGTAATATTCCATGGGCAATCCTGATGGATCCCACCAGTGCCTGCAACCTGCACTGCACCGGATGCTGGGCTGCGGAGTACGGTAATCATATGAATCTGACCTATGAGGAGATGGATGATATCGTAAATCAGGGAGTTGCTCTCGGAACATATATCTATCTGTTCACTGGAGGAGAGCCTCTCGTCAGGAAAAAGGACATTATCCGTCTTTGCGAGGAACATCCCGACTGTGTATTTTCCACCTTCACCAATGGGACGCTGATTGATGAGGCATTTGCAGATGAGATCCTGCGAGTAAAAAACTTTATGCCGGCAATCAGTATTGAGGGATTTGAAGAAGCAACAGATTCCAGACGTGGGGATGGAACCTACCAGAAGATCATCAGGGCGATGTCCATTTTAAAGGAAAGAAAACTGCCTTTTGGAATTTCCTGCTGTTATACAAGCGCTAACGCAGAGGTGATCGCAAGCGAGGAATATTTTGATCAGATGATAGAAATGGGAGCTAAATTTGCATGGTTCTTTACCTATATGCCGGTAGGAAAAGGTGCTGTGACAGAGCTGATGGCAACTGCCCAGCAGAGAGAGATGATGTATCACAAAATTCGGGAGTACAGGAAAACAAAACCGCTCTTTACCGTAGATTTCTGGAATGACGGGGAATATGTGGGCGGCTGTGTCGCAGGTGGAAGAAGATATTTACATATTAATGCAAACGGAGATATCGAACCATGTGCCTTTGTTCATT